>Ga0099822_1004647_pt1 | contig 17906 bp, 17 predicted proteins | sample CowpeawhiteBW_FD_76839 | JGI IMG/M metagenome (GOLD analysis project Ga0099822, IMG submission 76839) | Root nodule microbial communities of legume samples collected from California USA - Cow pea white BW | ecosystem: Host-associated > Plants > Roots > Nodule | place: USA: California | collected...
AATTTTTATTAAAGTTTATTAAGTGATAGTTTTAAAAATTTTATATTTTAACTAATTTAAAATTTATTTAATGTTTTTTATCAAGGGTATTTTAGTAATTACAAAATTTTATCTATTATAATTCTTTATTTTATCTATCACATCAATTAAATCTTTCACTAACTTTCATAAAAAATATCTCCAAATCCATTCATTTTACCCTTTAAATCCACTCAAAAAAACACAAATATCCATCCATCTAAATCTACACAAATTCATCTTCACACTCTCCCCCATATCCATCTACACAAAGGAACACACCCTTAAGTTATTGTTTTTCTTACGTGAATAATCTACTATTCTGTAATCTCTAACAAAATTAGTGATAAACACTAAGATAACTAAATAAATTAAATTTCGCAAATTAATAGTATAGTTATGTAATAAAGACTAAAATAGTAGCTTGCTTTTTTTGTTATTGGGAGATGATCTTGGACTTGGACTTTTCTAGATTGAATATTGATTAACGTTTATATGTAGGAAAATGACCATATTGTGCACTTAATTAGCTGAATTTCAATCATGCACAACCGAGAACATTGTAGATTATCATGAAGTCTTCTCTTTGATGTTTCTCTTCATGTTTTTAACGGTAAATTTCTGTCTTTGCACCAGTTGAGAATCCAAACAAAATAAATAAAAAAATAGCATTCACAAATTACTTAGGTGGCAATAAATCTCAATAAGAAATGAATTAGGAGACATTATTACTTGATAAGGACCATTGCTGATTATGGTTTCAGTCTTAATCTTTGCATTGCATCTAATCAAATTTTTCTGTTTAAAAAAAGAAAGAGTTTATGAAACTCTAATACATATTATAATGTAAGAGATTGGTCAAGATTACAAACAAGCCAACCAACACCTGATGTTCCTAAACTATACAAATACTGAAAACTCTTCATTTTACAAAATGGTTTTGATACTATTTCATTGTAAAAAATTTATATGATGTATCTACCACCATTATGCTGGGTCAGGTAAGAAACTAGGTCATGCAAAATTTTATTGAAACTTACGTGGTTTTAACTAGTGTGGTTTTTTGTGTTGAAGAAATACTTTTAGCAACGGTTGGAAGAATCCAAGTCTATTGGATCAAGGTTTCTATGTGTAAATACGTACCAAATATTTTTTGTAATTTTTTGTCTTTTATGGTTTTTCTCACTTGACATGTAGAAAAGCTAGCTAATGCTCCACCCCTTTATACTTTAATCACAGTTATGATCCTTCTAGTTATTTTATTTGTCACCTTCATATATTATCACATCCAACATCATGCTCAATAATTTCTGACAACTCCAAAGAATTTGTAAGCAACAATTTCTTTTTACCACGTTTAGAGAACAAATGATAGAAGGCTGTTAATAATTTTAAAGAACTCTACTAATGATTAATCTCAATACAATCTTTTTTTTAACTTATATTAGATTGGCCAGTCACCTCCACATAAACGCCTTGCAGTTGCATTAATGGTGATTAATAGCATTATTTAATAGAACGGAAAATTAAAGATAGCATTCACTGTATGAGATGATTTGCACAAGGTTTGATATTTTTGTAAAGCAAATAGTAAAAGATGGGAGTACAAAAATTATCCCTACACTGATGCTTTTGAAGCATAACATTTAGCCATCACCGGCTTCTAACTTTGATGAATCCCACCACTTCTTGGTCAAGAGAGATTAAAATGTATATTACTCATGTGAAATAAATATTGGATGTGGCCACAAAAAATCAAGTTGAGTAAGGATGGCTCAATCTGTACAAACTATGAGTATACCATTAAGGACTACTATATACAACCTGAACCTAGGATATACACCTTCCTCTGTCTTGACTCAGCTTTGCCACCAATATTTGTAGTTAGACGAGACCCAAGAAATTGGGAACTAGAAACTGTTGATCCACAAAAATGTCAATCCACAGGGCTGGAAATGAGAGACATTAGTTACAAAATCTTTAGTTGTCTTGCCCTGATTCTGGTTTAGAACCTCCGACACTAAAATCACGTGGAGGTGGAAATTGGCTCTGCTCTGAGACAGTGGTAGCAGTCCCAGTAAAAGCATCTTCAGCGTTCACATTCTTCTTTGCCCTCTTCGGTCTCTTGGGTTTCTGACCCACTGGATCGACATCATCCAATTCGCTGTCCATGACTGAAGTACTAAATTCACTCATCTTTTGAGAATTCTTTGGCCTCGGCTTATCCGAGGCAGCTTTTCTCTGCACAGTGACATTGTTATGTTTACCAAATTCACATAACATTCAAAATACAGAAAATTGGATTCCATGAACATGAGTACACCTAAAAATGCAAGTCACTAAAATTCACACAAATGATCAAACTAGCAAAAGTATAAGAGATTTTAAAAAAATCACCGTGTTGGAAAGAGATGTTCTGTTGCGTATGAAGCCACCATTATGGGTACCACGATCGATTAAATGGTCAATTAGTTTTATTGAAAATAAATTGTCTATCTTTTTTCTGTCATGGTACAGTGAAGAGTTATGGGTTAACTAGTTTTAAGGATAGTTACTTTGTGACATTTGTGCATTGTATATAAACAGACTACTCTTTCAAAATTATTGCATACTTGTTCTGCTCTAAAGGTAAACAGACTCATAATCAACATCTCCATAAACAAAACACTGAAATTTCCCACTTCGACTACTAAATTTATTTTCAAACAACAGTACAGTAATTTATCGATAAACTTAATGTCAAGAAACTTACCCTAAGGACTGTTATCACAGAGGAGTTTTCCGATTTCTTTTCAGCCAAAAAGATTTACATAAAAGCAAGCAAAAGTATGCTCAACCACATGCAGCAGATCATTCCATTCCAATAAGAAACTACAAACTTCCAATATAAATTAACAATTTTCTTTACCATGCAACGAACTGGAAATGAGTATCTAGAATTTTTGTAACCAATAAATTAGAGATATAATCAATCAGCATCATCAACAACAAAAAAGCCTTCTTTTGGAGGTCAAATCCTCTCCAGAAAATACATTGAAGTCTTATGATGATACCTTTTTATTACTGGACTTTGAACCCTCTGGATCCACGGCAGCATCATAATCCGAAGTACCCTGAGCTGCAGAGCTTGTTAGATCTTCCAGTGATGCATCACCATCTTCATTTACCCTAATGCCTTTCATAGGTTGTTTTTTCTTTTGCTTATCCTTTACCTGGCAGGATAGGCAAGGTCAAACAATCAGAAAACTTTTCAAAATTGTTCTAGGGTTTAAAGAACTTTTTCTAAAAGCTGTTTCATTTAGTTAGTCAGGAATATTCAATACATAGTAAACTAATGAAGTCTGGTAACCAGATTCACAACCAACCTGGAGAGGGATCTCCTTTAACTTCTGCTCCAACTGAGCATCATCTAGAAGCAAAGATACAACATCCTCGGGAGCTAAAAGATCACCACCGACAGATCCACCAGTCATGACAAGGTTCTGCACAGTACTTTTCTGACTCGCTCTAAGAAGAATCTTCTCTTCAACTGTCTCTTTACATATAAGTCGGTAAACAGTAACCTGCAAGTTCGAAAATGCATCTAAAATCAGTTAAACACTTGCAAACTAAAAAGGAATAGCTTTAATGTCTGAGAAAGAAAAAGGTGCATGATCCAGAGAAAGGCAAAGCTACAATTCCAGATATGCAATGAAGGAAAATCTAGAGGCCAATTGTTGATATTCACAAAAAATATGTAACATGAACATCCATAGAACAAGTAGTTTGAGGGAGAAGTTGGTGTGAGAGGTGGAACTAACATCTTTTGTCTGGCCCAAACGATGAGCTCTGTCCATTGCCTGTAAATCCAATGTTGGATTCCAATCACTCTCATAAAATATGACTGTGTCAGCAGCCGTCAAGTTGATACCTAACCCACCAGCTCTTGTACTCAATAAGAACACAAAAATATCATTCCTGCAACAAATTAATAAGAAATATTAAAAAACATACGTATAATAAAATAAGTAATGATCAATAGTTGAACTAGAATACAATATGAAAAGATTACAAAGAAACTAGAAGACATTACCTATGCTGAAAGTCTCTGACCATATCTCTACGATCCTGGATAGTGGATGATCCATCAAGCCTAAAATATTTATATTTTCTATAGTTCATGTAGTCCTGAATATGATTGAATTACAAGTCAGAATATATAGAAAAGAGTGTTAAAAAAAGACAAGTTGAACACTTATTTTGCCCCGTTCTCTGTATACTGTCTTGGCAGGAAGGTTTCCAATTCCAAATCACTGAAAATTTGAACTTTACCCAGAAATCCCAAGTTCCCAACTTCTTCAAAACATAATTAAACCGAACTCATCTAATACCTTCAGGAAAACAAAAACATACATGTATACACACAAAACATGCAACTTCTAGGTCTCCTCATATGTCGATTTCATTTGAGTAGTAATCACTACATTTAAGGCAAATAAACTCATGCTAAAGGGTTCTAGCAGTAAGGAACTAATTTTGTTCATTCATTATTTAACCATGTTTCACATCTTTGATTTGGACATCTCAGAAAATACAATCCTGGATTTTTATATTTATTTGCACACAATCAATATCAATAAGTTGAACATTATGAAATGTTGAAAGTACCTCCAAAATATTCAACATTTTGGTCATCTGAGCAAACAAGAGTACACGATGATTTCCTGCTCTTAAGCGTTTTAATAATATATCAAGTGTTTGGAGCTTTCCGGAGTCCTGTATGAAAATTATGTAAATTAGATTATCTATTCAACATGAAGGTTGAGAGAAGAGAGGACATTCCATGAGCGAGGGAATCAACAAAACTAAAAACAACACTTACAGTGAGCAACTTCGAAGGGTCAAAATTGCGCATTGGTGGAGAAGTTCCAAAAATGCTATGTGTTAACTGAAGCGCAGGGTGAGAAACAGGTAATTCAGAATCTATCTCTTGAATTAAATGGTGAGGAGCATCCGGCTTTCTAGGTCCATTATAATCAGATGTACGTGCAAATCCCACAAATAACCTTTTAACCGTGGGATCATGTAATTCTTCAATCATTTTATAGTAGAAGTTTCTATTTGAGCAGTGAAGACCAATCTATGAAAACGAAAAGAAGAAAATGGTCAATGATAAATTATCATTCTATTTAAAAAGGAACTAAAAACGAGGCAACAAGTTTTGGAAAATCATAAATGAAAAGCAGATAATAGAAAAACATAACATACAGGAGGAGCTCTACTTTGTGGGATATATGTGTAAGCAGAGTGAACAAGCCTGGCGTTTGATAACAACCTATCTTCATGTGGGACAATCAAGGCCTCAAAAGGAGCATGGCTGGGTCCAGTCTGCAATCTTTCCTGCAGAAACTGAGCCTCGGATTTCGTTGGCACCAATAACATTCTTGTAACCGTTCTGACTTTTTCTTTCCCAAGGTAACTACATTCTGGATCATCATCTATGGTCTCCGTTAGAAAGTTTACAGCTTCATCAATGAATTTACGTTCCCATCTCGTAATAGAAAATAGTAGTCGCTCCACAAAAGAAGCAGTAGCCAGAAACATCACCTCTTGTGGAGACAAATCCATCAAATGGGTAAAACCTAGGTTTCCGCTTGTACTGTACGTGTCTTCTGAGAATACAGATCGAAAAACGTTTTCTGGTCTAAAAATACTAAAATGTTTCTGAAAAGATTCTCTGGAGACACCACGACCAACAGCTGATCCAAAAATCTCTGAACTTTGTACAATTTCTTCATAGACAAGTTTTGGCATCTGAAAGATCATAGGGAAATTGACAAAAGCAGTAAAAGGAATTAAAGGAAGCATAGTTCACATTAGATAGTAGAGAAGCAACTTAATAGGGAAAAGAAAAAGCCCTAATCCAAAGAAAAACAAATATCAGCATGACATGGAATATTGAAAATACTTTCCTTTCACAATAAAAATGCAACAGGTCCCATGCAATATCATATTTTTACCATTAAGGCAGCAACTCAAAACACATGGAACCCACTAACCTTTTCGTTACAGCATTAATTGACCCTCTATCTTCCCTCAGTTTTAAATTATTTGTTTCTTTCTATATATCAGCTCTCACATTAAAAAGATATAGCATCACTTTATCCTTCCATATCCTCTTTCGTTCATCTCAAATCTCAACCTTGAGTCAACAAGTGTCAGTGTTACAGTCTCCAATACCATTGAAAACCTTCTTTACAACAACCACTTATTATAGACCATAAAAGTTACCAACTCAAGTGTATAAACTACAAAACACACTAAAATTTTAATTGGTAGCCTTCTAAATGAATAGGAAACTGAACTGCAACATTTCAACATTGTCCAGAGTCCTAAACGAACTTGCATGTATTCATGGATCACATTAGCTTTTTTGGTCTAAACTACTATAGCATCAAGGATAGTTTAAGCAGTACAAAACACAACCAAATAAAATTGAAAGTTTTGGCATAATGAATAAAGCATGATGAGGAAATACCTCATATGATATGGGGTTGTGACCACCAGAATAATAAATATCCTCCAATTCCCCAAATGGAGGAGGTGGAAGGGAATTCGGAATCTCTGCAAAGTAAAGGTATGTGCTTCCCTCGCTCCTTTCAAACAACTCTGGATGGTTGCAAACCTATCATATGTGCAAAGAGCAATATTTTTTACAGGCTCTCTTGGTGGAAAAGCAATCCTTATTTCAAAATGAATTAATACAAAACTCACAATAAAAATTATGAACAAAAGAAAAGAAAGCCAGAAATATTATGGATTGTCTACCTTCCTTAGTTGAATAACAATGTTCATTAAATTCAGAATTCTCTTCTCATTGAGCTGCCCACGATTACTGTCAAACAATTCGGAAAGAGAGATCTTGTTCTTAATTGCTTGATAAAAAGCCTGCTGCCGAGAACTGAGCTTACAGTGCACAGTAACCTCAGTTTTTCTTGTCAGCTCAGAAACCACATCCTTTTTAACACGCCGCAGCATGAAAGGCTTTAGAATCGAATGCTGTGAGGAGAAGCAATAATTAGAGCTCTAAGATAAGGATTTAAAATGATAAAAAAATAAGTTAATGAGAGGCAGTGAGCACAATAATAAAATAATAGTCACCACATAACAAATCTTGTTGTAATTTTAATTATTATATCCAGACAGAATTCTATAAGTTGTGAATATAACATACAATTCCTACAACAATTAAAATAAGAACTTGATGAATGGCACCAACAACTTCCCCTATTGTGAAACACCAAGCAATTAACCTACATTCCAAAAAATAGGCTATTTAAATGCCCATAAAATTTCTTGTACAAAAAATCCAGTATAATGTAAATTATAATACACGTCCTGGTCATTTCGTAGTGCAATCAACAAGAAACTTACCAATCGATTAAGTTGGTGCTCATTCAAAGTACCTCCATGTTCGGCATGGTTCTCAATTCTGACATGGGTAGATCATAAAAGATTGTTAGACCATAGTTAAATAACTACCTAACATATCCAAGGACTTTAAGGTGGAATATATACCCTTTAGAAAACCACTCATTAAACTGCTCATGGCTGTCAAATAAAGTTGGCATGATGAAGTGAAGAAGAGCCCATAACTCAGCCATGTTATTCTGAATGGGGGTACCAGTCAGCAGTAGGCGATTCCGACAATTAAAACTGAGAAGTGTCTTCCATCTTATACTGTGAAATAAAAGAAAATTAAAGGGGAAATCATAAGATGTTAATATAACTTCTTCACTGACTACATAATCAACACAATACATGCAAAACTGGTGAAGATACAATCCCTAAAAATGCAAAATATAAAACAATTAATCAGATCTATTTTTCGGTTAAAAGGATGGAATAATGATCAATTAACAATAGATTTCACTAACTAATGCACCACAGAAACAAGATATCAACAAACCTTGTCGAACTTTTGATTGCCTGGGCTTCATCTAAAACCATATACTGCCATTTTACTCGACGAAAATACTTCTCATCAGATACTAATAGCTGGTAGCTTGTGATGAGAATGTGAAATTTAGCTTCCCTGGTAAAACAATTACAATACAAAAAAAATGAAAATTAAAGACCAAGCAAATAAATTAAAATGGAGCTTATAATGGTAGATGAGGGACAAAATATAGATTAGATCAATCACACAGTCCCAAAGGTTGAAAAACAAGATGATTATACTTACTAAAATAAAAAGGAATTTCACCATTGACATCCTTTTTTTTTTTACCTTGTTAAAAACCAATTGTTTTTTTAACAATAACTTAAAAGTGAGAACCATTATTCCATGTCAATCACAAAATATCACCCATTCCATAAAGCTCAAATTTTAATGAACTTCAAAATTTACAAACTATTTTGCAGTTTTACACCAGCTTTTATTTTCAGATTTCAATTTTTAAATTAAAGATTGGTAAATTTCGGCATAAGAAATTAACATTACCTACGGTAAAGATCCTTTGGGTTAATACTTTTCCTAAGTACTGTCCGCTCTGAGAGTCCGCCCCAGTACGGAAGTCTTTTCAGTTCCGGGCAGAAGCGTTCAAGTTCCTCATTCCAATTATTTAATACTGAAGCAGGTGCAACAACCAGAAAAGGTCCCCATATGTTTTTTTCCTGATAAGGACAAGGTTACAATAAAGTCACAAAAATGTACAGAAAAAAGGTGGTGAATAGCTACCTCAGCTAAATGGGCCAAGAATGCCATGGCCTGAATAGTCTTTCCAAGTCCCATTTCATCTGCTAGAATACCATTTAAACCCTGAAAGTAACCAAAATCCTTCAAATTCACAACCAAATGAAATAAATCATACTTTATTAAGGATTGGTCGAACCTGTTCGTAACAATTTACAAGCCACTGAAGACCCTTTAGCTGATATTCTTTAAGAACCCCTTTAAACAATTCAGGTGTCCGAACTGTGGATGCCACCGGCATGGTAGAGCTGCAACACAACAATTCAAAACCTCAATTCAAATGAATACAATAATGCTTAACACATACCTAATATTATCCAAATGAACATCAAGAAAAATTTGCATGTACAGTTAAATGTACATGCACTTTAGAAGTACATTTAAATGGCAACAGATAAAGAGAGAAGAAACTCACGGGGTTTGCAAATCAATATTACTCGCTCCAGCAACATCTGGTGGAAGTGAATCTGTTTCACCAGCTTGGCGCAGCCTCAAGCATTCAGTGTCAAAAGCACTTGTCAAACTTCTCTGCTTAAAAACTGCTTCTTGTGCAGCCTTCAAAGCTTCCTTCTTCAATTCAGCCTCTTCAGGATCTTCCTCCTCATCAGGCTTAGCATCTGAAGAGTCATCAATCATTGCATCTTGGTCATTTGCATCTTCATCTACTGTGGGTAAAGTTTCTGAAGGTATCAAGTTTGACTTGTTCTGCATAAAGTGACTGTACAGCTCAGTTTGTTGTATAAGAAAGTTAAGCCTTTGTTGTTGCCTCTTTGCCTCTCGTAGCTCCTGTTCGCGTCTCAAAGCTTCTGCAGCTTCTTTTTCCTCCCTCTTCCTTACTTCTGCCTGCCAAATAAAGAAATAAAATATTTACAGCAAATCCAAGTCTAATGTACGAGTTACAAATGTACACTAGCACAACATATTAGGATTCGAAAAATAAATACAGGTAAATGTTGCCATATCTGCATGTCTCCACCAAATGGACCACCCATTTTATATCAAGTGTCAAGACCAACAACGTGGTCTGATTGATATCTATTGAAAAACATCCCAATTCATCTTCTGTATCTCAGATGAACCAAAAACATCTAAATTCAGTATCTTAGAGCCAAAATTAAATAATTTGGTTTGAAAGAAGTGTACAATACTGCCACCTTCAACAATCATTACCACTACATGTAAAATACAGTGACATCATTCCAATGGCAAGAGACTACAAGACTATTATTATCCATTAGACAAAAACACGCATCTCTCAATTACAAGCAGAGATACACAATTGGGTAAAAACTAGTCTTGACTATCATCCACAAAATCCTATCCTCAAAGGTGAAGGTAGTGTGCAAGGCAGGTATGCAGCCATCATGACACACAAAAGTTCCCACAATCAGACTAAAATATTATCTCTTGACACCCATGTGCTTCCAGTGTTCAATATTCAGCATCGTAAAATCAATAAATTTCAGGAAGGAATTAAAATATACCATCTCTTTATCTATTCGTTTCCAGAACAGCAACATGTCTCTAGCTAGTTTCCGGGTGCGCATTCCGGCAGCCCTCGTCCATTTAAGGGATCTACTAACTTTCATTCTAACCTGAAAGAGCAAAAGGTCCAGATAAGTTAGTGTAGACAAAGTGTCATGTAGAAAGCCTACCATCAAAATCTTTACTAGACAGCAACACTCAAGGTATACCACAAATCAACACAAAAATATAACAAACAGAAAATGTATTAAAGAAGTGAAATAAGGGACCGTGCCTCTCTTTGACAAGTCTCTGAGACTCTCTTGGCATCAATGAGCTGCTTTCGATGAAAAGTAGTGAAGTTCCTATGATGCTTTGGTATGTCCCTTCTGACAATATTTACCCAAATCTTACCACATCGTTCTATTTCCTCCTTCTCTATCAAAGCAGGATCTTTTTTCACTTTTTGTTTCTTAGGTAGGCTTCTTTCAATGATCTAAAACAATCCAAAACAAAGCTAAATGATAAAAAGAAATAGACGGAGAGTGTAAAGGGAAAAACATATTCATAATATATGATAGATACCTCATAGGTGTCACCTTTCTCCAAAACCTTCACATAATAAACCTGCAATACACCACCCTCGGACAAAATAGATCGCCTTATGCTTCCCGCTGCCCCCTCTGGAATTGAGGAATTCAAATCAGCATCAGACACTTTCAGACTGAATTTATGAGCAGAATTTGAAGCTCCCATGATCTTCAGCCGTGCCTGTAGTGATTCATATTGGGGTAATGCTTCACCCATGCCGGCTCGGTTTCTATTCCCAAATCTTTTATCAGCTGCCATCATTTCAGCCAATGAACCCAAATCCAAGGTGCCCTTTAAGTAAAAATCCTCAACATGGATATCTGAGAAGCTTGGGAGGTTCAGAGCTGCAGCCAACTTATCATAGATTGGAGGAATCTTGTAAATGATTCCATCCCCAATATCCAAAGATGCAGGTTCATACATAATCCTGAAAGTAGTTCACAAACGCAAGGCAAATTCAAGTTAAACAATGATTCGTGATTCCAAAAACTTCAACACCATTAAGAGGCAAACCTATCAGCAGTGCCATATTGTGGGGTGAAATCTGCATCACGGTAGTTTCCTGGTTTCTGGGAACTCGAATCATTCATCCATTCTGATGTAGTCTCCACAGCATGTAATGCTCCCCTGCGCTCATTCCCTGACTTCCGAGCTTTCAACCCTGTGCTACTTTTCACAGGTGGAACAGCAGCTTGATTTTGGGCAGGACTACTCATTGTATCCTTTAACCTCCTCTTGTATTTCTGAATATGCTCTCCCAACATTGATCGATATCGGTCCTCTGTCATGTGTGTCTCATAAAAACCGCTCCTATCCTCACTGTCACGGTTCAGAGACCACCTCCTCTTCTTCAACAAACTCGCCTCCCTTCCATGCACATTCCCATTACTGTGATTTGTAATCCCCCCACCTACTCATGGAAGTATCACAAAGATACAGAACACACTTATATTCAAGTCCCAAATCTCAAACCAACAAACAAAACAACCACTCACTAGCCAAACAGTAATATATACAATAGTGAAAATTCAAGTAATAGTGTCTCATACAGAAAAAAAAAAAAAAATTATATATGGAAATAGTGTCTACCTTGGCTGCCTCTGCTCTCATCCTGACTACTATTCCCATAATAATCAAAATCATCATCGTGTTGTGGAAGTTGAAAGTTCACCAAAGACTACAAAACAATGCAGTCAGAAAAAGCAGAAGAAAAAATAGCAAAATCCTCAAATTTCTTTTTTCAAAAGAAAATGCAAACTGTTAAAATTAAATTCAAATAAATTCCACAAGTAAATCATAAGAAACCCCGGAAAAGGTAATTAGGACAGAAACGGTGAGAAGAAGCGCAAAGGTTTCGTCGAAGAAGATAACTGGCACGGACCTCGAGATTGAAAAGAGTGGAGTAAGGGAGTGAATCCTTCGATTTCGGTCTGTGATCCATGTGGTGCGACGCGACTACTTCGAGAACGAAGGAACCCTAGTTTTTGGACGAAGCATGAGAAGAAGAAGAAGAAGATGAAGTAGAAGAAGAAGAAGAAGCGTAACCCTAAAAGAAAAAAGGGGAACGGAGTGGTGCGCAGGATAAGGCGAAGGAAAGAGACGAGAAAGAGTATCGAGAATGGAAGCACTGACGTTGACTAACGTGCGCTGGACAGGTGACACTAACGCTAAAATGCGCTTCCCTGTGTGTTACGATTGACGGTGGGATTTCCCGTGTGTAGACGGCGAGATGAAACGAAAGGGAGATGGAATTATCTTTTTTCGAATGTAAAAAAAAAAAAAAAATCTTATAGTAACAACATTAACCGTTAGTATTTTCTTTGTGAAATTCAATCTTTAATTTGCGATATCAATAAACTAATTATTTTTTAATATATTTTAATATATGAGTAACCTAATATAAAAATAATAACAACAGCGTAATAATAATTATTTCAATTATGTATTTTAAAATATTTACCATTTTTTATGCATATAATAGTCACAAACTTATGGAAACTTATTTAATTGAGTTACAAATTTAAAATATAATATAAACTAAAATTGGATAGTAAAATATTGGTTGGTTAGTTAATTAATTCAATCAGAACATATATATATATATATATATATATATATATATATTTGTTATAAAATAAAAATAATAATAATAATAAATTTTAACCAAGAGAAAATAAATCAACATTATGTAACTTCTTTAATCATAACAAATGCACTTTCCTTGATCCAGCGACTAAATTTTGCTAATTTATCATAAATAAGTAATAAACCATTACAATTATTTCATAAAATTTCAACTTTTTTTCGGTCACCAAATCATATGTTCAATTGTTTCTTAAATATATATATATATATATATATATATATATATATATATATATGGTAACAATTGAAAATGGAAAGATTATCAAAACTTGAATTGTGAAGTTATTAGCATATAAGTTTTCTTGTGTATAGAATATGGTTGTAGCTTTTGCATATATGTATATGTAATTGACTGGTTTGTTTTGTTCTTGTTATTTTTATTCTACACGATTATATGTACTTTGTTTGTAATATACAATCCAGTAAGTTTCAATACAATAAGATAAATTTTATTACATATATTTGATTATTAAGATAATATTATAATTATGAATTAAAGTCTATTGTTTATTTACGATCGGACCACTATCGTACAATTTATTAATATTTAATCTTATACATAAAATATATATGTCTTGTATGAGAGGTGTTGAAAGTCTTACATCAACTAAATATAAGACCAATAATTTAAATTTTATAAATAAATATAAACCATATTTTATAAGTCAATTTCAGAATTGAATTAAATTCAAAGTTTACATCTAAATATAATATTAAAGTCAAATTATAATCTATCCAAACCGTTGTAATGTTTTTGCTATTTTCACAAAATAAAAAATAAATAAATTAGGTCATTTATGTTGGACATTACAAAATTCGATATAAATGATATCTTATATTAGATAAAAAGATGTCCTTATATATAAAATTATAACTGTATTGTTTTACATGGACTTGCTCCTTGTCAAAAGTAAATAATTATTTTTTAATTGGTGAAATTGAAAAAGAAAAGTAAGTTTTAAAAGAATAAAAAATAATTTATAAAAAATCAATTATCTTAACTTGATCAACATTGTGACAGTTCTTTTATAATTTGTATCTTATATTTAGTTAGAATAATTTATTCTATGAAGTATTACTACTTTTAATTAGTAATATTTTCTTTTTAAATATGGAATTGAAGTTTAAAATTATAAAAAGTTAAATACAATGAATAGAAAAATATTAAAAAAAATCGATTATACCTTTTTCACGTAACAACAATAATATAAAATAACTGTTTAATTAAGTTTTAAGTCTCTTATAATTTTAGATATTCTTAATTGAATTTGTATTAAATCTTTTTATTTATTGAACATTCTATTTTTATATTTTTTAATTAAATTAGGCTGTTTAATTTTTTTCATTAACTTAATGTCATAGTTGTGGTTGTGTCGTTATCTTAATTGTGTTAGTGTATCAAGAAATGATAAGGTGACAAGAACAATTCCTTAGTTCCTATCGAAGAAGATGTAGTAATTATAGAAAAATATAATAATCTTGCTAAGTACTTTTCAACGAAAGAATAAAAGTCACTCGTCATTTTTTATTAAACACATAATGATAAAGAAAAATAATATTCACCTAACCTAATTAATGAAAAAAAAATGACAAAACTTAAAAAAATATATAAAAATTTTCAATTTTCAATATACCAAAACGAATTTAATAGAGTACCAACATATTATTGTACTTTTATAGAGTAACAATTAAAATAATTTGTGGTTCGACACCTAGTGCAATTTTTGTAAATACAAACTTGTTACAAAAATTGTAAACTCTTTTATGATGCTCAACTATCCATACCAAAAATGATAACTTTAACAAAGTTATTTTTTATAAACTTTGACAAATTATCTATTTAAGTAAAAAAGTACTATTTTTTATTTTTTTTTGATTAAAAATAAAAAGTTAACTTATTTTAATTCTATTTATGAAAACTTTATCAAATTTATTGAAAAAATATATCAAAAGATAATTTTCCTTACCGATACACATTCGTACATATGCTGCATAAAAACTAACCAAGTTTTACAAAAATGGAAGTGTTGCTCTTCTTTAACACCTTATTTGTCTCGAGTAAGAAATAAAGAAAAAATATTATTCAACTGAATGAAAATAGCATTTGAAGAATTGATTTTACTAATTAGTTATTGAAATTAGTAAAAAAGTTATATATAAGACCATTTTATATATTTGAAGGAGAGAAAATAAAGAATTCCTTCAATCCAATCTCTCCCTCGTACAAAAGGACAAATCAGGCATCTACTACAAAAACAAGCACTACAAAAACAAGCACACCAAAAACATAACTTATAACACAATAAAGATAACACATTTCTTTCCAGGTGCTTCACTGTTATCCTTCAGGCTTCATCTGTGAAATCCTTCACATCTTTATACAGATATCTAAGTAGTCTTTGCATTCTTCTTAGGTCTATATAACCAAATTTCTCTTCCATTAATTTCTTGTGTAGGTCTTGCATTGTCGCCATATCCCTATGGAACAGTTGTGATTTAGGTAAGAAGATGAAAATGTTAAAACTTCTTGGTCATTAAGAAATGAATTTTAAGTGTAACTCAACTCTACAAAATTGATTTGTAAAATAAAATTTGCACTCACTTATACATATTTAGATTGTTTTATCTCTCGTCAACATGAGATTTTTAAGAGTAACGGATTTTTTAATTAAATTAAATAGCATTTGGTATAGTTATTTTTTGTTTCTGAGAAATATACAGTGTACTTAGTTACTTACATGATGAAGAGCTTCTTTCAATGCTCTCAACTGTTCCCTTGAGACTGTTCTCACCTGTAATACAATTGCAATATGAGTTTACAAAAGAGCGTTTGGTACAGTTAAAAAAATTAAGTGAAAATACAGAACCTTCTTCACTATTGTCCAAACAACACCTTCAGTGCATGGAGGACTTGTAAGTGAACCAACATATCTGTAGTACTTTCTGCTTCCAAACTTGATGATTCCTGGGTTAATAACTCCTAAATCTATGTCCTCCTCTCCTAGTGATTTTAAGTCCTTCAGAAGCTGCCCAAAAGAATAAAGGTTTTTGCTTTTTAAAAAATAAAAGATTGGGATTGATCACTCATGCATATACACAAACATTTCATCTGCGTAACACATGTTTGAGCAATGTTGAGAAATATAGCGAACCTTTGAGAGCAAGCGATCTGGACGACCAATTTTATACCATATTCCAATAACAGCAGTCTCTCCTTTAGAGTTTTGATGAACTGCATGAAGTTCCAACTCAAACCTACAAAACAAGCAGAAGAATCATGTCAATACAATCCTAAAAGGTTAATTACCACTAAATGAAGCAGTTAAAGAAGCTAAATGGAAAACAGCAAAATCACTTTTTCCCATTCAACGTGTGCTCTGAAGGGGTGTGCCAATGACATTGAATCAGTTTGTAATAAGTTTCATTTATGTGAAGTTGTCCTGCATTCCCATTCCATTGCACCTGTCAAAATCATTAAGCACAAAATATCAGTTCATCATGTAAATGTCTCAGCTCTTGGGAAAGTATTGATCCCTATATGTAAGTACTTTATATGTGATCAGGAAAACTATGTTTTGATTAATAATAATAAGTAGACTTTAAACCTAATTCAATCTCACAAAACCAGTTTGTAAAATGAGGTTTGCACCTATTTATATACTCTGAATCGGCTTATCCGGACACAAATATCAATTCGTCATGCAAATGTCTCAGCTCTTGGGAAAGTAATGATCCCTATAGGTAAATACTTCTATATGTGACTAGAAAAACTGTCTTAAGCTTTGTCCTAGTTAATAAGTTGGTGTTGAACTAAACAAGTGACAGGTATTCTAACCTAACAGAAATCTCAGACTAAAATATTTAGTTCAACAGATACTTGATATGAAAGAAATATTTAATAGATATTCAAAACAATAATGAATGATATAATGACAATCTCAAAATCAATTTTAACCTATTATCAATTTTGTAAAGGGTGATCCCAGTACTCAAGTGTGATGGTTCAATGGCTCACCACGATGGCATGACCAGTATTCTTTAATACAGAAGGAGCTGGTTGGTAATCTTTTTGAAGTTTACCCAATTCTGGAAACTCCTGCACCCTTTTGTCAAGTATATCAATGGGAGATTGTAGTTTTCCATTCCCACATACTTCCCATTTTGGGTTGATATGCCACCAATCCTTGGGCCCTTTGCCACTCTCTTCATTGTAGTTATATTCTTCATCTTCTGCTCATACAAGGGAGAAGCCAAAGTCAATTTCAATTTCCAGAAATGAGCCATTCCTAAATTGCAGTTGTTATTTTGTAGTCCTGATTTTAAAATTGGGCCACAATATTGGAAGAGACTTAAAATCTTGCAAGAAATGTAAACAGTTTCCACCATTTTTTGCATTTAAAGACAAGATAACATAAAAAAGTGGGAAATCCTAGGAAGAAAAAGTATATAGATTCACAAATATGGAAAGAGAAGATTAATTTATGATGTGAAGTTGTGAAAAAACTATTAAAGTTCATCAATATAAAGAAATGTAAAGCGTTTTCTCTTGATGTTCCTTCCTTAATTCTGATTCACATATAATAAGCAAATGGTAAAAGAAAACCAAAGGAATAAAAAAATCAGCCACAGGAGAAACAAAGATTGTCCTATGAATGCTGCAAAGGACAAAGTTCATGCCGGGTTAACCCTTAAGAAATCACACAACCAGGTTATTTCTATAATATGCATTAATCTGGAAAAAGAAGGGAAATATCATACTTCAATTAGTGGGGAAATTAAATTTTATTGAAAAAACAATTATGAAGAACTATGCATATATATATATATATATATATATATATATATATATATATATATATATATATATATATATATATATATAAATTTTCAAAAAACACACACAAAAAAAAATAAAAAAAAATAATATTGTGAGAAACAAATATAAAAAAAATAT
>Ga0099822_1004648_pt1 | contig 17904 bp, 11 predicted proteins | sample CowpeawhiteBW_FD_76839 | JGI IMG/M metagenome (GOLD analysis project Ga0099822, IMG submission 76839) | Root nodule microbial communities of legume samples collected from California USA - Cow pea white BW | ecosystem: Host-associated > Plants > Roots > Nodule | place: USA: California | collected...
AAAACTTCCACAAAATAAACTTGATACCAGGGGTTGTAGAAAACCTCCACAAATAACTTGTGGGGAACCTATCTATGGAGGTTTGAAAAACCCCTGCAAATTATTTTGTGGAGGGTAAAAACCTCCGCTAAACGAAATTAAAACCTCCGCAATTTAGGTTTTTTTTTTGTAGTGTAAGACTCACTGTAATGGATTATTGTGGTATAACTAAGAACTGTAGTGTCATTTGTCAAGCTCATATTGGATACGTACAACATTATGTCTCATAATTCCACAATTGTTTACAATTTGTGAAAAAACTATAAAGTAAATCTCCATTTATTTGGACATTGCTCCCCACATTTATTTCTCTTTAGTTATCATTTAATTATTTTGGTGAAGACTCACTGTAATGAACTATTGTGTTATACATAAGAACTTCAGTATCATTTATAAGATCCATATAAGGGACGTACAACATAATAACTTATAATTTTTGAACTGTCCACAATATGTACAAAAACACTAAAGCAACTTGTCTTATAATTTCATAATTGTCCACAATATGTTCAAAAATCCTAAAGCAACTCTCCACTTAATCGAACACGGCTTCCCACATGTATTTCATTAAATCTGTCATTTTATTATTTGGTTAAGACTTACTGCAATGGACTATTGTGTTCTTCTTAAGGACTCCAATGTCCTTTGTGAGGTTCATATTGAATACGTACAACACGATGTCTTATAATTCCACAGTTGTCTAATATTTGTGCAAAAACCATCAAGCAAATCCCCACTTATTTGGACATGACTCCCCACATGTATTTCACTTCAGTTGCATTTAATTGTTTGTTTAAGACTCACTATAATAAATTATTGTGTTATAACTAATAAGAACTTTAGTGTCATTTGTGAAGCTCATATTGGGTATGTACAACATGATGTCTCATCATTCCACAATTATTTATAATTTGTACGAAAACCATAAAGTTAATCTCAATTTATTTGGACATTGCTCCCACATTTATTTCACTTTAGTTATCATTTAATTATTTTGGTTAAGACTCACTATAATGGACTATTGTGTTATACTTAAGAACTTCAGTGTCATTTATGAGGTCCATATTAGGGACATATAACATAATGACTCATAATTTTTGAACTGTCGACAATATGTACAAAAACGTTAAAGCAACTTGTCTCATAATTTCATAATTGTCCACAATATGTTCGGACATGGCTTTCCACATGTATTTCACTACAACTAGAATTTTATTATTTGGTTAAGACTTACTGGAATGAACTATTGTGTTCTTCTTAAGAACTCTAATGTCATTTGTGAGGTTCATATTAAATACGTACAACATGATGTCTCATAATTTCACTAAGAACTTTAGTGTCATTTATGAGGTTCATATTGCGTACGTATAACTTGGTGTCTCATAATTTCAAAACCATTCAAAATTGATACAAAAATCTCAAATTAACTCCCCACTTATTTGTACCTGACTCCTCATATCTGTTTCACTGTAGTTGTCATGGACTATTTTGATTTTCAAAAGTGCACAAAACATAAACTAGTATTATTTGATCTAACCATAAATGGTTAATCAATTCAGTCACCCATATTTTATTTTAAAATTAAATATTATTGCACATTATAACGTCATATGGGTAATAGATTGAAATTCATTCATTGATAAGGACAATATGAAGACATAAGAAGTCAATTTTGTGCATTGCACATTATAGACAATGCTTTATAACACAACACAGTTAAAACTAACAACATTCATCAATACAAAAGACATTATATTATTCCAAACATATATATTATTTGTTCAGTTTCAACATTGTCCACTTTAAAGACCAAGATGTTTCCTTCCTTAAGGTAATATTCAATGCAGAATTGCTTCCAACCCTTTCCAAATTTGGTTTAGTTCCTGGTATTTGACAAAAACAGTTTGCACTCCACTCCATTCTTATGATGTTGGCAAAACCAATTTGTAAGCCCTGCACCAATTAAACAAATAATGTTGTCAACCATATACATTTGTTTCTAGTTGTGGTAGGATAATGTTAATCTCATTACTCTTAGCTCTAATTCTAAACAAACATCTAATAAATTAAATTTAACTTTCTCCCTACCAACATCAAATCCACCTATTCTTTCAACACTAAGATGTTTCTACTAATCTTCATCAAATCATTTAACATCGCCAACCACCAAAACAATGTTCCTTCAATATATCATTGTTGTTCCACAATTTGTCTTTCATTAAAAGCTCCAAGATACTTGGATTTGCACGAATGGCAAAAACAGATCTGCATAAAAAGTGAGGAGCCATATGGAAATAAATGTGGACCTACGTTGGGTTTTTTGTACACATTATTCAAAGCTTAGATATCACCAATGATGTAATCTGTTATAGTTCCAAAATTTATACAGAATATCTGCCATCTACAAACCATATTGTTCAACACATATGTAATACCAAATCCATTTACAATTAGTCCAGCAAATACAATTCATTTCAAATTTCAATTACATTACTATGGTCCAAAATACAATAAATGTACATGAATAACTTCTAAGTCCTAATTAATAAGTTATATTTTCGAAGATACTTGGATTTGCATGAATGGATAAAACAAATCTGCATACTAAAAGGGCACGTACCTTCTTGCTACTTCATTCACCAATTTGGACTCCTTTACTTCCAATTTTGTAGTCCTCAACACGAACACACTAAAACTAGAATTCAAAAAACAAAGAATGTAAGAACACTACAATCCACCACAAAACAACCAACGAAAAATGCTTCAACCGATACCAATGACGGAATGGAACAACCCTAAACCACACCCACAAAACAATTAAAGAAAAAACCTACAATAACGTAGGATATTTGAAGGAACACAAATTTCGACCAATCAACAACATAAATTTCGACCAATCACAATTCTCAAACGTTAATACCCTAACAATTGCTCAACACACACAAACACAAAAAATGAATTGAAAAAATGTTCAATCGAAAAATGAACTCACAAGCACAATGATAAACCAACGATGACCCTCGAAAACTCTAAAACGCAATTGCGGCTTCTCTCTTCGTTGCAGTCGCACTGCAGAATGCTTATCTATAGGTAAATATTGTAGTTGTATGGTAGTTCTCTTCGTTCTCTTGTTGCAGTGGCGTTGCTTTGTTTCCTCTCTCATTCACTTTTCACGTTGCTATGTTCTCCCTCTCCTTAATTTTTCATTCTCTCAACATTGGTCACAATGTTGTTCTCCTCCTAAAACTCACATGTGCATGACCAACCCACAAACTTAAAAAAAATGATTTTTGAATTAAAAAATAATTGACACGTAAGATATGTCAAAATTATGTCAAATATACATGTCGAAATATTATTTTCCTATTTAAAATAGTTATTTTGTTTAGGAATTTAAATTCTAGAATAGATATAGATGTTAACAACATAACTGAGACCCATGTTTCGTTGCTTTTTGTTTTTTAAATTTTAATTTTTTATTAAAGTAATTATTATTATTATATTTAAATAAATAATTTATCTATATAATTATATTTAAATGTTGTAATTATGCATAGTTAGTGATAAATATAATATTTAAATGGAGACTTTGGTAATGTGAATAAAAGTTAAATAATTAATCAATTTTATTATAATATATATCAAATATTTAATCATTAATATATTTTTGAAATATATTTAATCTTAAATATATTTAATCATAAATATATTTAAGAATATAATTTCTATAATAAATATAAATTGTAAATGAATATTATTTTATTTTATAAAGTTTAGATTTATAATGAAATATATCAATTTAAACTGTGATTATGAATTTATAGTTTGATAATTGTAGTGCATTATTTTATATATCTAAAATATAATATGAATTTTGTAATACATAAAGTGTGCGGTTAGTATATATTAATTCTGTCAAACTTAATTAACAATTATTCGATACATCTACATGTCAAGTCATGAGATGTTTCCATAATATATATATATATATATATATATATATATATATATATATATATATATATATAATATATATATATATATTTATTTATTTATTGTGATATCTTTTTAATAGGTATTCTAATAAATAAAAATAAAATAGAGTAAGGACATAAATATATTAGAATTAATCTTTTACTGTTATTCAAAATATACTGAATAAAGGAGCTTAGGAAAAAATAAATTGTCACGAGCATAATCTAAACATAAGACAATTGTCCAAAAGGATTGCTCACAAAACAATAAAATTAAAATAGTAGTTCAAAATGAGAAATGCTCAACAATGAGCAACAAAGAATTAAGGATCCTAACTAAACAGCAACATCTCCATCAACATCACGATCACCGAGAGTCACCACATTTGCTCACACCAAGGATTTAATGATCATCACAAATAGGAAAAATTAAGTGTTCCTGCGAAAACATTAACAAAATGTTAGGGAACACAAATCAAATTTTATCCCAATCATTGACTTCTCAGACTGGTTTCTCCTTGACTCGGATGTGCCTTCTCCTAACGTTGGCGGCCTAGACCCTTAAGGGGTTACCTGCGGAAAAGACTCTGATGATCAAGTTAGCGAGGGCTTTCAAAAGTCAAATCTTAGATTAGTGAATTAATGAAAATGTACCTCTTAATCGTTGGGGTCCACGTGTATTTATATAATCATTAATTGTGTTTGCCCCTTCTTATGGACTAGGCCCCCTTAGCTACATTGGGCCAATATTCAGATTCTGGATGAGCCTGAGCTAAGCCCAAGTCTTGTGTCTCTATGGGAAGACATTAGGGGCCTCACTTGTAATTTCTTAAGTTTGAAGTTAGCGACTATTCATTATGCACTATCATTTATAGTAGGCAGCCTGAGCTGTCATGTGTGTTATGTTGTTCGGTTGACCATCCGTCTATTCTTGTTATAATAGGACTATATGTAGGCGGTTTAGACCGGGTAGCTGTCTAGGTTTTCCTAGGTATAGTATATCAGTCCCCCAGTCTTAGGTGTGATATATCACGTTGAAGGTTGCATGTTGTCATCTTGGAACGGGTGGTTGACCATATCGACACTAGTGACATGTGCTCGACACATCAATTCACTGGCCTTTGGTGAGATAAGTCATGTCGAAGGTTGCATGTTTGTTCTGATAATTTTTGGCAAGAAACAATTGCTTCTCTCTTGGTATTCTTAGGGGGTATGGTAGTCCCCCAGTCTTGAGAAGTGAAAACGTCGCTAAGACTATGTCAGAAGTGATGGGAGTAGGTAAAGAGACGCTAGTTGTCATGGGTCTTATTAGATGGGTTTGTGTAGCCAATTTTAATTCATGACGCTTCGCATTCGTTGTGATGTTTCGCCTTCACATTGTTTAGGCGGGAAAACTTTATGGTTGCGTAGATGTTATTTATAAATAAAGGTGGACAAAAAAATTTGTTTATTCTGCTTCATTCGCTAAAATTTGAGAAAAGTACCTCGAGTGCATGTGAAATCTGTCCGATATATTCCTGTCTCTACCGCCATCTAAAAATATAAAAAAGGTATGTCAAGCGATAGTAATAGTGTGTCGTCGTCTGATTCGGGTATGAGTGGACGGTCAAGGGATTAGGGTAGTGGCCAATTGGCCGGTGAGGGAAGAATTGCCATGGATGTGGCTGTTGAAATGAGGGAGGATTCAGCAGAGAAGATAGCTGAGAGCAGCTAGCCGGCAAAAGCCGGGTATGATTGGGTTGCTGCAAGTGTGCGGACCCAATATTCTCAGATGGTCTTGCCTACTATCCTCCTGGTTAAATTGTATTCCCATTTTCGAGAGGGGTACTAGGCGAAGCATAGTGTCCTTGGAAACGGTGAGCGCCATTGACTGCATTTGTCACGGCCAAGAGGGACCCTCAGAAGGATTCTTCTACATGTTGGGAATACTAATGTTCCCAACTTGCAGGATTTGTTGGTGGAAGTGCACATCCACGGAGGATAAAAAAGGAAGGTGGCTGTGCCTACCAAGCAAGGTGGCGGGTCAGGGATACTCTACTAGGGCTGGAATCTTCTTCTGGGGCAAAAAAGCTGGAGGCCGATCTGATTGAGTTACCAGAGACCACCGTATGACGCGACATTGAGATTTCTTTGGCTAAATCTTTGGTATCCTCTACTGACAACATGGAGCATAACCTAATGATGAAGGCCATGCTAGAGTTTAATAGTAAGGCCTTGATCCTTGGGCGCAGGGTGGGAAGTTTACTTCAAAGGGAGATTAAGAAGGGTGGTTGGGCGAAGGTGGAGGAGCTCCAAGAGGAGCTAAAGGTTCAAGCTAGCAAGCATGTAGAGGAGAAGGCATCTTGGGAGAAGGAAAAGGAGGAGTGGCTGGTGGAAAGGAAGTGTTCGGCCTAAATTTGTAATAATTTGCACAATATTTTCTTGTTTTTGAACAATTGTTTCTGATCGTTATGAATGCTTTATCATGCTTACCGTGATGTGTGGTGTTTGTTAGTTTCTGCCTTTAGTTTGATTATAGGCGCGCTGCTTTATGATTTTATGTTTGTGTTCAAATTATTTGTGATTATGCGATATGTTTGACCTAGGTTGCTTAATTTGGTAAGTGATGGAAAATTTTATTAACGAGAGAGTGTTCGACCCAGGCTGCCTACTTTGGTAAGTGATGGGGAACTTTAGAAAATAACTTAACGATTGAGTGTTCAACCTAGGCCGCTTACTTTGGTAAGTGGTAGGGAACTTAAGAAAATAACTTAACCATTGGGTGTTTGACCCATGCCACTTACTTTGGTAAATGGTGGAGAACTTAAGAAAATAACTTAATGTTTGGGTCTTCAACCCAGGCCGCTTACTTTGGTAAGTGGTGGGGAACTTAAGAAAATAACTTAACGTTTGGGTGTTCGACCAAGACCGCTTACTTTGGTAAGTGGTGGGGAACTTAAGAAAATAACTTAATGATTGATCATATATGTGAAGAACTCTTATTTTTATTAATAAGGTTGGGGTGCCTCGTTAAAAACTCCCAAGCCAAAACCCTCCTTAGGGAAAAAATGTCAAGTGAGGAAAAAAAGTACACCTAGGGTTACAACTTGTTTATCCGAATTACATTGGCGGTCCTAGCTATAATATAACTTGAGGTGAGATACGTTTCACATTTTCGGTATCTCCTCTCCTGACAATTGTTCTAACTTGTAGGTGTCTCCTCCCGAATCTTCTCGTATTCTATACGGTCATTCCCAATTAGCCAAGAATTTGCCATCTCTCTTTCTTGCGCTGCTTGCCATTCTCCATACCAGGTCCCCATTAAAAAACGTTCATGGACAAAGTCTTAAGTTATATTTTCTCGTCATCCTCTGTTTTACTGCAATGTTTTTGATTTGTGCTTTTTCTCGTAGTTCTGTTTGCAACTATAGGCTGGTGCATAAATTCTGTTGGTTCTTATTGTAGTCATATACTTGTCGGCGTAATGAGGGTTCCCGATCTCGACCGGTATCATCACTTCTACCCCGTAAACTAGGCTGAAGGGAGATTCGTTCGTAGCAGATTGGGGGGTACATTTGTAAGCCCATAATACTTCGAATAATTCCTCTCGCCATTGACCTTTCGCCCCATCTAGTCTTTTGCGTAACTTGACCAGTATGACTTTGTTAGCGGCCTCAACTTGTCCATTGGTTTGCAGATGCTCCATTGAGCTGCTAATATGTTTGATTCCTAAGCTGGTGTAGCATTTAGCAAGTTCCTTATCTATGAACTATCGGCCATTGTCATTTATGATAGTGGGTGGAACCCTGTACCAGCATATTATGTTCTTCCATATGAATTGTTGGACCTGTTGCGCTGTTATTGTGGCCAATGGTTTAGCTTCTATCCACTTTGTGAAGTAATCAATACCAACGATGAGGAATTTGACTTGCCCTTTGCTTGGGGTAAACGGTCCCAAGATATCCATCCCCCACTTGGCGAATGGCCATGGGGAGAGTATGGAATGCAACTGCTCCTATTTCAGGTGAATGAGGTTGCCATAGTATGCATTTTTTTACTAAAGTGTGACAATCGACTTCCATGATTGGCCAGCTGGCTCTGAGTATTCTGGTTGTCATGGTTTGTGCACCTGAATGGCATTCGCATATCCCTTCATGAATTTCCCTGATTACGTACTTTGCTTGCTCTATTGTAATGCACTTGAGCAGGGGCTATCCATATCTACACTTGTACAAATCATCGTCTATCATTGCGTATCGTGTTGCTTTTGATGGTCATCCCTTGTTAACATTCGTCAGGAGGTTTCCAGATTTTAGGTATTGGATGTACGAAGTCATTCAATTGTCGGTGTTTCCTAGGTTTAGGCAAATGATTGTCGTTGATGGTGCTGATAGCGTCTGTTGCAGGAGGGACTTGTGCCAACCTTTATGCTTTGTGCTTGCTAATTTGGACAATGTGTTTGCTGGCTCATTGTCCCCTCTTAGTATATGCTGGATCTGTACCCTATCGAAGCTAAATTTCATGATGTTGTAGACGAGGTGGAAGTATTGAAGTAGAGTGGCATCTTTAATCTGAAATTCATCATTGAGGTGGCCTACCGTTAATTTGGAGTCTGTTTTACGTGTCAACACATGTACTCCAACTTCTCCTACGAGGCATAGGCCGGCCAAGATGGCTTCGTATTCGGCCTGATTGTTAGAGGTTTTGAAGGCAAAGTGTAAGGAATTTTCGATGAGTTGGAGGAACCATCAACACAGAGTGTCCATTGTTCCTCTTCTAGGGATTATTGAAGGTCGTTGACAAATTCAAGTAGGCATTGGGATTTGATTGGGCAGTGTGGTTCGTAACAGATGTTGAATTTGGATAGTTCTACAACCCAAGATGACATTCGCCCAGCCAGGTCGGGTTTCTGGAGGATTTTCTAAATAGGGTAATTTGTTTTGACGACAATTTGATGGTTTTGGAAGTAGGGACGGAGCCGTCTTGCGACATTTACTAGAGATAATGCTAGCTTTTCCACCATTTGATACCTAGTTTCCGGGTCCCGCAAAGATCGACGAACGAAGTAAATTGGGTGTTCGATCCTAACTGATTCCTAGACTAGGGCGGCACTAACTGTATGATCGGTTGCTGTAATGTATACTAGTAGAGGGAGGCGGACATCTGATTTGCGGAGGATTGGAGAGGACGTCCGGGTTGTTTTAAGGTCTTAGAAAATTTTCTCACAATCGTCGTTCCAAAACAACTTCACGAATTTTTTGAGAAGTTGGATGAAGGGTCGAGTTTGGTCCGCAAGCTTTGGCAGGAATCTGGATATGACGGTGAAGTGGACCACTAGGCGTTGCAACTCTTTGACCTTGGTTGGGTTGCGCATTTCGATTATGGCTTTACATTTCTCGGGGTTAGCCTCGATTTTGTGTTGTGTGAGCATGAAGCCCAAAAATTTCTTGTTGTCTATGCCGAAAACACACTTTTCGTGGTTGAGTATGAGATTATATTATCATAATGCGGAAAATACTTTGGACAGGTCCTTTGCATGTTTCAGGTCGTTGGGTGATTTAACAACCATGTCATCGACGTACACTTTGACACACTTTCCCATCAGATGACTAAACACTTTATCCATTAACCTCTGATGGGTAGCGCATGGGTTTTTAAATTCGAAGGGCATGACTTTATAGAAATAGTTGGCGTCTTCAATTATGAAGGCGGTCTTGATCATGTCAGTTGGAGCCATAGGTATTTGATTATACCTAAAGTAGGCGTCTAGGAAACTAAGCACTTTATTGTCGGCCGCACCGTCTACTAACCTATTGATGCTAGGTAGAGGATAGACATCTTTGGGGCAAGCTTTGTTAAGATCCATATAATCAACACACATCTGCCATTTGCCACTAGCGTTTTTGACAAGGACAACATTGGACAACAATGTTGTGTAGTGAGACTCAGCGATGAATCTGACATCTAGTAATTTTTCGACTTCTGCTTTTGCTGCTAGCTGTCGTTCTTCTCCCAATTTTCACTTCTTTTGGGAGACGTATCTTGCTTTCTTGTATATAGACAGTTTGTGGACGACAATCTGAGGATCTACGCTTGACAAGTCTATGACCGACCAGGTGAATAGGTCAGCGTTAGTGGTTAGTGTAGGTGCAAGGCCTTTATCTCTGCTACTGGTTCGATACACGAGTCGCACCATATTCTTCGGTCAAGGTCTTCACCAGATAAGGTTATGCCGGAACCCGGTTGGCGCTCAATATTGTGGGTTTGGAGGACGGGCATCTAGGGTAAGCTCGCCATGTAGCATTCTCGTGCTAGCCTTTGGTCACGATGAATGGTGATAATATCGCCGGAGGGGGCAGGGAACTTCATGGCTAACTGGGTGTGGAAACCACTACTCCGAGGGTATTAAGGGAAAGGCGTCCCAAAAGGACGTTGTAGGATGTGAGTGCCTCAACGACCAGGAAACGAATGAGTATGGTTTTGGTTTGGGATCCTTCACGGAACACGACATGAAGATCAATATATCATTGAGTTGACACTTTTTCCCCAGATAAGCCATAAATGAGCTCATCGTAGGGTACCATAGCTGCGACGGGAAGTTGGAATTTTTGGTAGGCCATCCAGTACAGGATATCTACTGAACTACCCTAGTCTACAAGTACCTTCTTCACCACAAAGTTCTCAAGCTCTATGGTGATAACCATGAGATCATCATGTTGTTGGTTGACGCCATGGAAGTCAGGGTCAGTGAAAGTGATGGGCGACATTCTTCGCCTATGATGTGAGGGGGTGATGTGGTTAATGGAGTGAATCCTGCAGAGGTGCTTCTTCCGGGCAGATGAAGTGGAACTTCCTTCGGTGAAGCTGCCAAATATGGTGTTTATGGTGCCGTGTAGGTGGGGGGATCGGCGTGGTTGATGTCGGTGTGGGCGGGTTGGTGGTCTTGGTGACCATTATCTGGTTGACGAGTATTGTGGCGGCTATTGCATGTGGAGATGCGGTTGTCGAATTGCCTGGGATGGGACGGTCCGTCTTTTTTTACGAATTGTCGAAAGTGGCCATTGCATATCAACTTTTCAATTTTGTCCTGAAGTGTTTTGCACTCATCTATGGTGTGACCATTATTCTGATGATATTTGTAGTATTTGGTCATGTCGACATTAGGTGGGTTTAGGATTTTGTGGGGTGGCAGGATAAGGTCCGCTTGAAGGGCTTCATCTAGAAGCCGAGATCGGGGAATGCTTAACGAGCTTATCTTGAAAATCGTGGTGGTTTAGGCTCTCTATGCATGGAGTCGGATCGTGATGGTGGTTTGTTTGTCTTAGTAGTAGAGGACGTGTAGTCGGTACAGAATCTGGTGTGTAGGGTTTTCATCTCCTCCATGTGGATGTAATCCGCAACACACAGCTTGAGCTCATGCATAGAGGTCAGTGGTCTGAGGTAGACATTGTCAGCAAACAGGCCAGGTTTCAATGTGAGGGCCATACATTGTAACATCATTTCTTGGGTGAGATTTGGCATACGGAGGACAGCTTTGCTAAAGCGATTTATGAAGATCCTTAGCATCTCGTATTTTTCCTGTTTAACGTTGATGAGGGATATGAGAGTGACTTGATGAGGGTGGTTGCCGACGAAGTGGGTGGTGAAAAGATAGGAGAGGGTGTCAAAACAATCAATGGAATATGGGGGTAGAGAGGTGAACCATTCCAGGGTTGGGCCTCTAAGGGTGGTAGGAAATGCCTTGCAGAAAATGACATCTTCAAATGTGTATAGGGCAACATGGGTGGCGTACACTTTGAGGTGTTCATCAGGGTCTGTGTCTCTGGCGTAGCGGTCCAGTGTGAAGGTTCCCACTGACTGGGGAAGGGGTGGTGGTTGTGACGTCCACGAAGGGATGGCGGCGTTTGGGTGGTTGTGGTGGTAAGGAGTGTGGTGGTTTGGGGTGTCAGATGATGGTGGGGAAGGTGGTGGCGTAATGATGGGGAGGGATATGGGTGGTAGGAAGGGCAACGACATGGTGGATAGTTGCGGGTTGTGTGAGGATGTTGGGTGGATGTTGGGTGGTCGTACGGTAGGCGAACATGGTGGGTGTTTGTTGAGTGGTGGTGAAAGTGTGTGGGGTGTGGTTGTATTCACTTTCCTCCTCGCTATATTGGTGCACATGGGTTTTGGGGTCTTTTGGTAGCTCCTTACCCTTCCTCTTCTGGTTGAGATCATCTTCAATCTTCCTTCTTAGCCTAGAATTCTCCTGCCCTAGTGCTTCCATTTTGTCAGCACTAAGCCTTTTAAGATCAACAAGCTCTTGTTGCAACTTGGCTTGCCCTTCAGGATAGAGGCCAAGTTCAGAGTGCTGCCTGCAGGCATGCTTGGTCCTACTTCAAGTTCCTTCAACATTCCAGCTCTGCTTCGTGTGGAAACCATTCTTGCAAGTTCTCGGATTGCTTGGTAAGATACTAACTCGTGCCCCACGGTGAGTGCCAATTGTTCCTGCAGAAACAATAACAAAATGTCAGGGAACACAAATCACATCTTACTCCAATCATTGACTTCCCGAACTGGTTTCTCATTGAGCTGGATGTGCCTTCTATTAGTGTTGGCGGCCTAGACCCTTAAGGGGTTACTTGTAGAAAAGAGTCCGACAATCAAGTTAGCAAAGGCTCTCAAAAGTCAAATCTCATATTAGTGAATTAATGAAAACATACCTCTTAATTGTTGGGGTCCACGTGTATTTATAAAGTCATTAATTGTGTCTGCCCCTTCTTATGGGTTGGGCCCCCATTAGCTACGTTGGGCCAATATTCAGATTAAAGATGGGCCTGGGCTAAGCCTAGGTATTGTGTCTCTGTGGGAAGACATTAGGGGCCTCGCTTTTAATTTCCTAAGTTTGGAGTTAGCGTCTCTTCATTATGCATTATCCATTACAGTAGGCGGCCAAAGTCGTCATGTGTGTTATGTTGTTTGGTTGACCATTCGTCTATTCTTTTTATAACAGGACTATATGTAAGTGATTTAGACCGTAGTTGTCTAGGTTTGTCTGGGTTTGCCTAGGTATAGTACACCAAGCAAGAAACAAACACAATAAGAAAGGGTAAGCTAGAGATAAAAATAATTTTCATCATATATATAAACAAGCAGATTTTAAACAGACATTTTAGTAAGGATATAAGACATGTGATAGCAAGCAATAAAGACCTTCTAACTCAATTATTTGGATACATATAAAGAGATCGGATTCACTGGATCCTTGCACTTATGATGGCCTCTACTGCTCTACAGAGCCATTGCCAATGGGTTTCATCCTACCACACACAAGGTTAGCCCATGACCATCTAAGGCCATTATCTTGTCAAAGACTAGGACCTCCTGCTACTCTCACCACTTGAACCAATCTACGTTATGTGAGTTTAACCAATTCTTTAGAGTTTCAGGATGCAACCTTGCTTGAATCCTTATATGCTTAACACCACCATATATTCTCACCAAGAGTCTCATGCTAGTGCACAACCAACAAACCTATTCATGATTCATTTCATACCAACCACATCAATTTCAATTCAAAATATCTCTTAACACATGCACATCATTATATACATAATACTCTCTGAAAGTACAATAGTACATAAAAGCAGAAAATAAATTACTAAGATGCATGCCTGCACTTGTCTCGCTGAAGCTAGAAGCCCTCGCTCAAGCGACATAGTTTTCTCACTTAAGCTCGGGGTTCTTGCCTAGGCGAGAGCTCGAACTGTGAGCACTACAAGGTTCCTGTGAGTTTTCGCTTAAGCGATACCTTTTCGCCTAGGCGAGATTTCTCATGCATGCAAACCAGAAACACAAGCTAGAAACACAAGCCATAAACACAAATAGTATATTTTCATACAATCACAAGCATCACACAAGCATTTAGGACGTAGAACAAAACCAAAAAAGAAAAATATTGGAAAAATGTGCAAAACCCTAGCTTCCCTTACCTTGACTAAAAGACAACTTAAAAAGCAAGAATCCCGTAGCGAGAGGAGCACCAAGACCAGGAACAACTTAAGGAGCTGAAAAACAAAGCCAAAGGAAAAAAAATGAGACCATAATTGTGACTCACGTGGAACCAGAGTTATCAAACAGAAAAGAAATGAAAGGATAGAGGTTTAGAGCTCTACTTACATTGAGGGGGAATGTTCAACAAGCTCGGATGAGGAAGAAGCTTAAGCCCTAAAAAATCTCCTATTTTAGAAGAGGGGAAAGGTAAGTGAACTATTTTTAGGTAGACAAGACGGAATGAGAAGCATGTGGGCAGTTGAAAGGGGTCATGGGAGTAACCAGTGGGCTGACCTTGGGCCCTTTAAGAAAGCCATGTCCAAAACGTTTTCAAACAAAAAAAATGGGTCATACAATCTCCCCAACAATAAAAATTTTTGACCTAAAAAATTAAGACTTACCAGAAAATAGATGCAGATATGACTTCCTCATATCCTCATCTAGATCCCATGTATAGTCACATGTCCTCCTATCCTAGATGACCTTGACTAGACTGATGGATTTTCCCCAAAGTTGTTTGACTTGGTGGTCCTCTAAACCAATTGGTTGAACCTTTCCAATAACTCCAACTCCTTGATCATAAAGTGTACCACATGCACTGTCTTTCGACTCAAAGCATCTGCTACCATGTTTCCCTTCCCCAGGTGATATAGAAGTTCGAAGTCATAATCCTTCATTAACTCTATCCATCTTCCCTACCTCATGTTCAACCCCTTCTGATCACACAAATACTTGAGACTTTTGTGATCACTGAACACGTGGAATTGTGACCATAAAGATAATGCCTCCAGATCTTCAAGGCAAACACCACTGCTGTCAACTCTAGATCATAAGTGGGGTAGTTATTCTCATGAACTTTAAGCTACCTTGAAGCATACGCCACCACTTTCTTGTCTTGTATCAACACATAACCCAATCCCTGATGAAAGGCATCACAGTAAACCTAAAAGGGTTTACAAACATCAGGGATAACCAACACTAGAGCACTCATCAACCTCTACTTAAGCTCCTGAAAGTTTTTGTCACACTTATTAGTCTAAGCAAAACGTTGGTCCTTCCTGGTAAGCTATGTCAGCAGTGCCACTATCTTGGAGAATCCTTCTATGAACCTCCTATAGTAGCCAACTAAACCTATAAAGCTTCTGATCCCCGTCACAAACTTAGGACGTTCCCACTTTATCACAAGTTCCACCTTATCCAAATCTACAACTATTCCATGAGTTGATAATACGTGCCTCAAGAACTGCACTTTCTTCATCCATAATTCACACTTCGATAGCTTGGCATACAATTGCTTCTCCCTCAAAATACAAAGCACTATCCTTAGATGCTCGACATGCTCCTCATGAGTCTTGGAATTTATGAGTGTGTCGTCCATAAAGACCACAACTAACTTATGTAGGTTCGTCCTAAATATCCTATTCTTGTAGTCTATGAACAAAGTTGCAGCATTTGTCACACCAAATGGCACAACCATGTACTCGGGGTGTCCATATCTGGATCTAAAAGCTGTCTTCTGCACATCCTCCGTCTTCACCTAGATTTGGTAATACCCTAATCGTAGATCAATCTTTGAAAACATCGACGTCCCATGTATCCTCGGAAGGGGTACTTATTTTTTATAGTCAACTTGTTCAAATGTTTGTAATCCACACACAGTCTTGAGCTACCATCCTTCTTTTTGACCAACAAAATAGGTGTTCCCCATGACGATGCACAAGTTCATATGAATTGCTTCTCCAACAGCTCCTTTATTTTCTTCATAAGCTCCACTAACTCTGTCAGAGCCATGTGATAAGGAGTTATACTAGACCCGCTCTTGGTACCAGATCTATGGAGAACTCAACTATGATGGGACACCTAGCACACAAGGACGATTTCCTGACCAAACCCGATGTCAGAGTAGATACCACAGTGTCAAACTGCAGCTCACACACCGACAAACCCAACTCTTGCACACAAGACTCTGACACAAAGGAGTGTGTCGCTCAAGAATCAAATAGCATACATAGACGTTTGCCAGCAATCACAAAATAACTAATAACAAGGTTACTTGAGCATGTCGCTTCAGCCCTGATCATCGCATACACTATGCCCACCAGTTAAGGCTTGCTGCCTCCTTTCTTCTAGTGCGCATAAACTGTAGGTCGTGCCATTGCTCCCTTGAGAGTGGGATAGTTTCTACCCACGTGCCCATCCTTGCCAGAGTTTTTGTATCTCCAAAAGCCTGCTAATTGAGGGCAAACACTACTCAAGTGAGGTCGTCCACACTAGTGGCACTAAATCCTGCTCAATGGGGAAGGAAACCCTCTAGACCCCTAAAGTTGAGAGTGAGGCCTGACATTAGGCTTCTTCTTCTCTTTTGATCTAGGCTTGGACCCAGATGGTTCACTAACATTCTGTTGTTGCTGGTGTTGAGCTTCCACCTTAGTCTTCATTCTCTCCACGACTTGAGCTTTCTCCACTAAAGCTGCAAAGTCCTTGATGGAGAATGGTGCCATCATCAAATGGATGTCTTCCCGAATTCCATTCTCGAACTTCCTACACTGCAAATTCTCATCCAATGGCATAGTGTAGAAGCACCCTAAGTGTTTAAACCTTTCTGCATACTCGACAACTGACTTGGTTCCCTAGGTCAACTAAAGGAACTCCACCTCCTAACCGTATCTCACACTATCAAGGAAGTACTCAAACATAAACTTCTTCAAAGCCTCCCATGTGCTCTTCTCTTCCATGACTAGCTTCATGCTAGCCCACCAGTGCTCTGCCTCTCTAGTGAGCATGTACACCATGAAGGCAAGCCTACTCATATCTAGACACCTCTTGGCGTCAAAGATTCTCTCCATGCCCTTCATCCACTGGTCAGCTAGGTTAGGATTGGTTTTGCCATTGAACTTGGCGGGTTGATGCTTCAAGAAATCCTCCAAACTCCATTATGGGGTGGGGGTGGTGCTTAAGGACCTTGGAAATGACCAACTCCCATGTTTTCCTTTAACTGTCTGAGCAGCCCTAGAAGCCAACTTTGCAGCCTCCATTTGTTGCATCATCAGTTGTTATTGCTCAAGAGACGCCTCCTAGCGTTGCATCAAGGCCTTATATTGTTGCATCATGGCATTACTCTGCTTGGTCAAAGATGCAGCCATAACCTCGATGGCCCTAGCTATATTAGGCACATTAGCTTGAGGGGGTGGAGGAGCTAGATCAGGAGGTTCCATAACTCTGCTCATATAGAAGAAAACCATTAGTCTTACTTGAATAGCCCCAAGACTTAGCTAACACGACACAAGGAAGACACAACAAAAGCTAAGCAAGCCCAATCCCATATATTCTAAGGAACAAAGGCTTTGATACCATAAAAATGTGACATCCCATTTAATAGATAATTCTAACAAATAAAAACTCACATAGTTATAATAAAATAGAGCAAGGATAGAAGCATATCAGAATTAACCTTTTACAATTATCCCAAATATACTAAATAAAAGGAGCTAAGGCACAAAACATTTAGCAAGAGCAGAATTCAAACATAACATAATTGTCCAAAAGGATTGCTCACAAAGTAAGGAAATTAAATAGAACCAGGGATCCTAACTAAATAACAACATCTCTATCAACATCACGATCACCGAGAGTCTCCACATCTACTCACACTAAGGATTTGGTGATCATCGCAAATAGGAAAAACTAAACAAGATACAAACACAATAAAAAAGGGTAAGCTAGAGATAAAAGTAATTTTTATCATATATATATATATATACATATATGTATACATATGTATATATACATATATGTATACATATGTATATATACATATGTATACATATACATGTGTATATATATATATATATATATACATATATATATATATACACATGTA
>Ga0099822_1004649_pt1 | contig 17901 bp, 11 predicted proteins | sample CowpeawhiteBW_FD_76839 | JGI IMG/M metagenome (GOLD analysis project Ga0099822, IMG submission 76839) | Root nodule microbial communities of legume samples collected from California USA - Cow pea white BW | ecosystem: Host-associated > Plants > Roots > Nodule | place: USA: California | collected...
AAAAAAAAAAAAAAAAAAAAAAAATAAAAAAAAAAAAAAAAAAATAAATAAAAAAAAAAAAAAAAATAAAATATATATATATATATATATATATATATATATATATATATATATATATATTTTATAAATTTCTTCGATACACATCAAAGTTTCATGATTACAATTAATACTCTGAAAAACAAACATAAGACTCAAGTCTTGAAAGAAACTTATTGTGAAAATTTGTTAACAAATTGAACGATGATAAGATTTAGGGTACAAACATGATATTTACAATAAAATGTGAAAAAATAAAATAAAAATGGGACAATAAGAAAATACAAAGTCAAAGAGATACACACCCAAATTTATAGAATCTATAAGGAGACATTTGATCATAAATATCTCTTAAGTTGTTTTTGCTTTGACAACTCATTTTGGAAGTTGTTTTTGCTTTGACAACTCATTTTGGTCAAGACTTATACCATTTAGATGTAAATAATGTCTTTCTTCATGGGATTTTAGAAGAATAAATGTAGACGAAGATTCTTCAAGAATTTGAAATTCTATTGGAAAGTTATGTCTTTCAAAGAAAGTTTTATCTGGTTCCAAGATAGTTTTGGTTTAGACTCTCATTCTCTTACTTGGATCTAGTTGTAATAAAAGGATGAAATATTTCAAAGTTAATATTTCTACAAATTTGTGGTATGAAATCAAATCAACCACAAATTTATTAAAATATGTACATGAATTTCCTCTAGGATTTGAAACTTTAAGGTATGTTTTTCAAATAAAGTTGATTATGGTCTTGAGCAATCTCCAAGATGGTTTTAGGTTAGAGTGTCATTCTCTTTCTTGAATTTGGTAGTAATCAAATGATGAAAATATTCAAAATTGATATGTTTCTACAAAATTGTGATAGGAAAGCAATCAACATAAATTTATTCATAATCGAGTATGATATGATACAATCAAATATAATATAATATTGATGGGTCTTTTTGAGAGATGATCAATAGAGAGAATGAATAATACCAATGAAACTTGAGGCAAAATCATATAAGGAATTGATATTATCTCTAATTCAACCAACAATCTTAAGGTAAAAAATTTATAAGTTTTCTATCTTATATGCAGGTCAACTTTATCATATTTAATCAATACGAAATTTAGACTCACACTTGAATTTTCGACAAACATTAATAGAGGTATTGTATATACAATATTTGCTCTATATCACATAATAGGCACTTCACTAAGGGGCCTTCGACACGATACAAGTTGATTTTCAATTGAATATTCACCAAAGTCTCACATCGATTAATATGAATAAGAGAATAGAAAAAATATTATAAAAATAAATGATTGATTTTAAAGAAATTTCCACAACTCAATATGTTTTTTTTTTGGGTATAGGGAGTTTAGGTGCCATTGATGCATATTTGTTTAGAAAGATGTATAATGTAAATTTAGGATTATATATATTTTTGGTCTCTTTAACTTTTAGTGAAAATTGAAATTCGTCCATTTTTGAAACTTTAAACCAATTTAGTCTTTCATTTTTTTAAAATGTATGGATCTAGTCATTTTAAACAATTTTTGTTAAGTTTATTTGATGTTTCAAATACATTTTTCAGCCAACATTGAAACGAAAATGTGTCAAACAGTATAATCAACTCAAACACTGTCTTCAAATGCGTTTGAAAAGTTGAATAAACTTAGCAAAATTCGATTAAAATGATTAAATTTTCGTATTAATAAGATTGATGACTAAATTGGATCAAAATTTAAAGACTAATTCTAATTTTCAGTGTAAAAGTTAAGATATGAAAGTTCAGGAACAAGAAACATATTTATATCTTAATTTTTTTTAATATACACATAAATTTGTTTTTTACTTAAAGTTTAATTTCTTAATCCATGATTTGTAATGAAATGTTTGTGCAATAGTTTTATATTCAATAATGCCAAAAATACAGTTCATATCTTCGTAACGTTTTGTTTTGTGCAATAGTTTTACCCGTTACTTACTTTTTCCTACGCAACACAGAAAGGTCTTGGTTTTCAATCCCATTCTCGAAGTGGTGTATAAAACAGAAGAAGCAACAGTGCCACTTTCAATTGCTTCCTGCAGTGTTTCTTAATATTTGATCATCTCACCAAATAATGCAAGAAAATAGAGTTAGAAACTTTGCTGGTTTGAAAAGTACGTAACGATGAGGAAGTCAGAACACAGCGTGAAATTAAAGCAGAAGTGAGAAGAAGACGATGAGGTTGGAATGGACGGAAAACGTTACTCATCGGGAAGTGATTCGAGGGTGACAGCGGTGCTGAATAGACGGGGATTGGTAACGGCTAGTGGGTCCCTCGGTGAGCGTTTGTTTTGTGGTACCAAAAAAACCACAACCACTGATGACCGAACAACTGTTCTGGTTCCTACGATATGTGTGTTGGTTGTTCTGTTTTTGGGTTTTAAAAATGGGAAGAAGGAGAAGAAAGAGTGACTCACATTTATTGATTTTATGACAACCTTCCAAAAGTTGAATTGGGATTAGAGATAGTAGATTACTACAAGGGACAATTTTTTATTGTTTCTTGTTATGCACCACACTGTCTTTTCTTCATGCATCTTCATGCAGTGCAGTCAATGCTTTCACAATTTAATGCCACCACCATCTTTCTTTTCCCTCAACATTTTCAACTTTTTCTGTTTTGTATTTTTTGTTCACAAGATTCTGTTCTTCATGAACCAACAAATACATCAACAATAACACTACACTATACAACAATTTTGTTTAGCAGTACATTATTGTTATTTTATTACAAATAATTAAATAAAGACACCAAAATCACAGATAGAAGTTCTGTGATTCTGAAAAAAATGATGATGAGGCTAATGAGTGTTGTCCCCTATCTTGTAACTGTTGAAATGAATAGAAGCAGCAGAAGAAAACATAATATGTGCAGTATTGTTATTAGAAGCACAACTAATAGAGTATAATAATAGGTCATATCAATTAGGTTTGCATTATTATTTTGCTAGAATTAGTACAAGCATTTATGTAAACAAACTCCTATTTTGATTTTAGTTTTTTTTTTTTATAAATTTAACTTTTGCATTTCATAATTTTATACTTTTGTTTTTTCTATTTTAGAATTTAATATATAATCTTTTATCATTTAGGAAACTTGTTTTTAACCTTTGACAGGTATTTTTATAGAGACAAGTGTAAATTTCTTTATTATATATTTTTTTTCTATTTTAAAGCACTTATGTTTTCTTCATCTTGTATTCATCATTTTCACCGTGATAACAATTACATGGTTAAATAAATCAAATCATGCAATTTGTTTGTCATTTTTTTATTTTTAAAATCATTTTTAAATGATTATCTTATTAAGAAAGAGGAAATAAGGACAACAAAACTCAAATTTTACAAATAAACTTTTTCATTCTTTCTTTATAATTTAGAGAAAAATAATTTGTAACATTTATTATTATGTATAATCTAAAATATTTTAGTAGAAGAACAATTAAGACCGAATTAATAGAGTGTTGTATAAATGAACATTTTATTTCAAATAAAATTTTCCATTAGAGAAAAATAAATAAAATTAATTTCAATATTTTTAAAAACATAAAAGTATTGAATTTAACTTCTGTGTATTATTAATATATATATTTTTTATAATATAACTTATAAAATAATTTTTCATAGAAAACTTACAAAATGGTTATTGTAAAAAAAAATGATAAATATGTATATAATCATAATGTATAATTAAACCATAATATCTTTTGTATACAATGAGTAAGTGTATTATTTGATATTTTCCTTAATTTACATAAATTGCAATATAATTTAGACTTGTTAGATGTGCTTTCATTTGAATTTTTCACTTGTCTATATTTCATGTTCAATTATTATATAACATAAATATGATTTATTTATTTTAAACTAAATGTTAAAAAGATTAAGAGATGAAATTTTTTTTAAATGTTTTATGAAGACTAAGTCTAACACTTTTTATGACTTTTAAGAAAAGTATTTCAATTTTTATTTAAATGAAATAATATTATATGGACTAAAGCTAATATTTATTAATTTTACAATTGACTAAAACTATATTTTTGCTTCCACCAACAAAGCAGTATTTGCTATCACTTTTTACAAAGAAAAACAAAAAAAGGTTATGTCAAGAAAAAGGACAAAGTACATTGTTCTTTAAGTATAAAACAGGATACCAATATATTATTTGCATATTTTAGAGTACAAAATTCTCTTTAAATTATGAAGGCAAAAATGAATCCAAGAAATTTAAAAAAACTTAATAGATACGTATTTAAATTTAAACAATATACAAATATTACATATAAATAAACTTTTCTGCAATAAATCAACATAACTTATTTATTTATGTTTTTAAATATTAAATATATGTTAAGCAGTTGATTAAGCTAAACATCTATAGCAATCCCAGAGTGAATGAGTAAAAAAAAAAAAAAGAAATTAAATATTAGTACTAACTTTATTACAGATAAGATTTTTAAATCTTTGTATCAAGCAATCCCCCTAAAGTTGTTTCTAATTAAGTCACAAGATTCATCAATTTTATTCCTAAATATCTATTTTGTGCCTATTACATTGATTCTTCCTGCACAGAAATAATTTCAAAAATATCTTTATCTATTATTATCTTTATTTTTTTTACTTTCTTTTATTATCTTTTACCTTTTCTTTTCTTAATATTTTTACATTTTAGTTATCACTCTTATAATATGTAATCTTATTTTAATACAATGTTGTGTTCACGTATTATTAGATATATAATATTTTCATTTTATAATTAATTTATCCTACCTTCATAGAAACATATTATTTATGATAATATAATTCAGGTTTATATATAAATAAATAAATTAATTAAAAAAAAAAACCATTTCAGAAATGATCACAGTTGACAAGTCGGACACACACACATGTAGACGGCGATTTACAGCTTAGCTTTCTCTGCTCTGCACAAAATCTGAATTTCTCTCTCTGCATTCAAAGTATGTCATGTCCCATATGTGTGTGCATTTCATCTTCTACACCAAATTGCAACAACGGTTGCACTTCATAGTAATAAATTACCCTCACAATTTTTTGAAACCATACTTAATACTACATTTCTGTCTCAGTTTTCGCCATCTCTCTTCATTCCTCAAACCAACAAATTCCATCTCTTCTCTTCTTCTTTTTGCCAAAGCCATTTTTCCACTCTTTTCATTCTCGGAGACTTGAAAACCTTTTATCTTTTGGGTTTTCCAACTGTGGCTAGTTTCATGTTTTCTTTTCATTCTTGTGGATTCTTTTACCACCCAAATGTAAGAGAAGATTGTGGCAAAGTAAGCAAGAAACCTTAATGACAAAGCTTTGGGTTTTTTTCTAACTTTTTTGAACAGTAGTAAAAGGGGTCAAAATTTCGTCATTCTTTATCTTTTTTAGTTTCTGCGAACAATAGTTTGAGCGAGCTCGATCATCCCGACACCTCTTTCTTTTGGTTAATGCTTGGTTGTGAGGATATTGTTTTATTTGGTTAGGTTTTGATTTTGATTTTTTATCCTGTTATTTTTATATTCATGACTTCTTATTGCTAAGGAACCATTCTGAGGTTTAACTGTATCAATTTTCTTTGAAAATTTTCAGGTTCTGATGATAACGATCTTATGACAAGCATAAACAGCAAAGTGTATGTTATTATTTGTTTTGGTTGCTGTTGTTTTATTTTGTTATTTTATGCAGGATGTTCATTGTCCTGAGGATTGACATGGTATATACTAACATGATACAATAGTGGAGAAAAAGAAAGTTTTGGATCTTCTTGAGAGATCTCTCTTATTGTTTTCTACTTGGATCGTCAGTGATATTTTTTATATTCCTAAGCTATCAAAAGGTTGCTAGTGATTACTTATCTGTATGTCTCACACTGGCATGCCTTTTTTTTTTTTTTTTTTTTTAGTCTCTGCATTATTGATGCTATTATTATCACTATTTCCAACTTCTAAAGTTGATTCCTATGTCACTGTGCAGGGTAAAAATTGATACTGAGCTTTCAGTGACCCGGAGAACTAGAAGACGTCTCGACCTTTAGTCATATCAAATAGTGATTCAAACTCTTGATATATGAAGGACATGCCACTATTTATGTAGTGGAATCTTTTCGCAGGGTTCCTCTGGAGGATCATCAAAAGCAAAGCCAACTAGTTGAAGCCAAATGTTTTGACTTGTGAAGAATAATTTGAAAACTCCACACACAGCTAGTGTATGCAACTGTTCTCGTGTAATGGATTGTCTCTTAGCCTTCCCGTGCAGTGCTTTTAACCCTGTAGAATTTCTGAAACTTGAGATTCACAGTACGGTAAATTTGGGGATGCAACGTCTTGCTTTCTGAGCCAAAAAGGTATCTGATCCGATTCTTGGCAGATTTGATTCTATTTTGGTAACATGGATTTGATAAAAAAAGTTTACTTGCCAATCTGTAACACTAAAGATTTGAGTTCTGGTTAAAAGAGTCTTGTCAGTGATTGTTCTGTCACTGCTTGGAAGCATGTTGCATTGTGGTTATATATGATAATCCTGGTAGAGCTTGAGCACGACAGAAAAAGCTAGTGATATTGAACATGCTCATGTGTTTCATCCCTTTGTTGTTTAAAATGTAGGAACATCTGGGTTTGAAGGTTATTGAGTGACATCTGTTGAGCAAGACAGTTTTTGTGGGATTGCTGGCCCTGATGAGTCGAGAACAGCAGAAGCGAGGGAAGCAAGAAATATGTTCTGATGGAGCTGAAAAGGTCATTGTTGCCGTTAAGGCATCAAAGGAAATTCCAAAGACTGCTCTTGTTTGGTCCCTGACTCATGTTGTGCAACCTGGCGATTGCATTACATTGCTAGTGGTTGTACCTTCACAGAGTTCGGGTAATGAAATTTTTGCCATGATTTCTTTATCTATTTGCTCTTTGTCAGACATTATTTATTGCGGTGTGATCGTTATGGTTGCCTTATGGTTGCCTATTTTGGCAAGCGAATAACATATTAGTTGGGTTCCAAGGATATGTCATCCCCTTTTTTATATGGATTGTTTTGTTTTGAATAAGAATTATGAACAAATGGATAGCAGTTTGACATGTAATATAAACCCTTGTATGATAATTTTGTTCACTTTCTTGCTTGTGGTGGATGACTATAGTTATGTACTATTGCTGTATCTGGTGTGTGTCTCTTATTTCAGCTTAAATTCTTGATGCATGCAAGAACCTTTACTCTCTTATTTTTTTTTTTTTTTGGTCATTTGAACCTGCACTCTTCCTTTACTCTGCGTACCTAACTATTTTTCTGCTCATATGTAGGCAGAAGATTATGGGGTTTTCCAAGATTTGCTGGTGATTGTGCCAGTGGTCATAAGAAATCTTCTTCAGGATCATCAAGTTCGGAACAGAAGTGTGATATCACTGACTCTTGCTCTCAAATGATCCTTCAGCTACATGATGTCTATGATCCTAACAAGGTTAGGGGCCTTGATGTAAGAATTTTCATATTGAATGTTGCGTCTATACGCCAACCTAACAGTTATTCAACAGATAAATGTGAAGATTAAAATTGTTTCTGGATCACCATGTGGAGCAGTGGCTGCGGAAGCCAAGAAAGCCCAAGCCAATTGGGTCGTTTTAGACAAGTAATTTTCTATTTCCCCCACCTAAAGGCCCAGACTTGATGAGCTCTTAATTTCTGGTTTCACTATTTTATTGATGTGATTATAATTCAGCATGAATTGGTGGTATTTTCAATTTTGCTTTGTGCAGACAGCTCAGGCATGAAGAAAAACAATGTATGGAAGAGCTGCAATGCAACATTGTGGTTATGAAGCGTTCACAGCCTAAGGTACTCCGCTTGAATTTGGTTGGAACAAAAAAGAAGGATCTTGAAGAATTATGTTCACTACCTTCTGAACAAGATCCGATGCTTGGAAAACAAACTAAGAACAAGAATGATTCTTTAAATTCCTTAAAAGGTCCAGTTGTCACTCCATCTAGCAGCCCTGAGCTAGGGACACCGTTCACTGCAACTGAAGCTGGTACTTCATCGGTTTCAAGCTCTGATCAAGGAACTTCACCATTTTTCATCTCTGAGATAAACATTGAGTCAAAAAAAGAGGAAACTATAAAAGAAAATCCAGAACTTGATGATTCTATATCAGACACAGACAGTGAAAGCTTATCCACTTCTTCAGCAAGCTTGAGATTCCAGCCATGGATCACCGATTTACTTCTGCATCAACGATCTTCTCAACCTAAGGAAGAAAGAACAGAGAGATCTTATAATAGGAATCAATTGTCTACTACTAGAGCTTTGCTAGAAAAGTTCTCCAGACTTGATAGAGAAGCTGAAATTGAAATCTCAACCTATAAGACTGACTTGGATTTCAGTGGGAATGTACGAGAAGCAATAGCGCTATCTAGAAATACTCCGCCTGGTCCACCTCCCTTGTGTTCAATTTGTCAACATAAGGCTCCTGTTTTTGGAAAACCTCCAAGATGGTTCACCTATGCTGAATTGGAGCTTGCCACTGGTGGATTTTCACAAGCCAATTTCTTGGCAGAAGGAGGATTTGGATCTGTTCACAGAGGTGTTCTACCAGATGGACAAGTTGTTGCTGTGAAGCAACATAAATTGGCCAGTTCTCAGGGTGATCTTGAATTCTGCTCGGAGGTAGAAGTCCTGAGCTGTGCTCAGCACCGAAACGTTGTTATGTTGATTGGTTTCTGTATAGAGGATAAGAGAAGGCTATTGGTTTATGAGTACATATGCAATGGATCATTGGATTCTCATTTATATGGTAATTTCTTTTGCTTTCAGACCAAGTTATGCTATGGCAAGGCCATGTTTTTGAACTTCATTAACATGCATATTCACGTTTTCTGTGAAAGGTCTTGGTTCTACGCTACTTGAAAAGTTATGCATCATCTAATATGGGAATTTGGTTTGATGTGGTAGATTCATTTTTGTAAAGCTAATGAGATTCAAGGCTTTGTACTCCTATATGAAACTTGGTTTCATACATATTTTAGCTAGCATGCATTTATGCTTTTGGTTGGAGTTGGACTTGTCTTGTTCTTGAAGACTAGTAATGCAGAATATGTAAATATTTTATCATTTTCACATTCAATACAGTGATTGCAATCATGTAGTATAGGTTGCATTTTACTGATACCGGCTTGATTTGTTATCTGGATAACTGGACATTACTTGGAACTCTAGCAGGGAGACAACGAAAACCATTAGAATGGTCTGCCCGGCAAAAAGTTGCTGTTGGAGCTGCCCGAGGGTTGCGATATCTTCATGAAGAGTGCAGAGTGGGTTGCATTATCCACCGTGACATGCGGCCCAACAACATTCTTATCACTCATGATTTTGAACCTCTGGTATGGGTTGGGTGTCACCTGCCTTGTTCTCTGCAGTCAGCAGTTTTATAGTTTACATGTGAAAAGCACCACTTCATATCTTTCTTTCAAAAAGTTTTTCAGTTAATTAATTTGTGTTAAATTATTCCAGGTTGGTGATTTTGGACTAGCGAGGTGGCAACCCGATGGTGACACAGGAGTGGAAACTAGAGTAATTGGAACATTTGGGTATGCACTGTATTAATCCTTGTTTAGTTTCATTGTCTTGTTATTCTGCACAATATCAACAATTCAACTAAGTTTTGTTGGTGCAATGCAGGTATTTGGCTCCTGAATATGCTCAAAGCGGCCAAATTACTGAAAAGGCTGATGTTTATTCATTTGGTGTGGTGTTAGTGGAACTTGTTACAGGGCGAAAGGCTGTGGATCTCAATAGGCCAAAGGGACAGCAGTGTCTTACTGAGTGGGTAAGTCAAATGATATTAATATCTAATTTATTATGATTTTAATTGTGGCAATGGTATCATTTATGTGAGCATTCGATATTTAAACAGGCACGACCACTATTAGAAGAATATGCCATTGAGGAACTGATTGATCCAAGGTTGGGAAGTCACTATTCGGAACATGAGGTCTATTGCATGCTGCATGCTGCCTCATTGTGCATAAGGAGAGATCCTTATTCTAGACCTCGCATGTCACAGGTAAGAAAAATTGAACAAATTTTTGTTTTTTGTCATGTTTTCTAATGAGGGGACTACATTACATACACATTTCCCAACCTAAAACTTTATTTAAGAAGTTATGGGCTTAAAGGTTATAATCCAACTGTCAATTGGGGACTTGAAGGGAATTCCTCGTGTGCTGCTGAACTGAGCGTTAACTTTTATGAATTCACTCCTGATGGTTCTTTTATTGTGAGAACCAAGAATAGCACTGACTTCCAATGTGCTAAACACTAACTTTATGCATTGATTTTACGCCACTTTTGGTTTCCCCCACTGATCTTGATGGCATTCTTGTCTTGTTTGTTTAAGGTTCTGCGAATACTGGATGGTGACACGGTTATGGACCCAAATTATGTTTCAACTCCCAGTTATGATGTGGGAAACCGGAGTGGTTGATTTTGCTTTTTTTGACCAGAAAGGTAAAGCTAAGACAGCGCCACTACAAATGGGGTCCCCCTTTTGTAAGAGTCACTGAAAGCTTTCTGTGGGAAGCTGAGCACAAGCCTTTGCCTATTGGGAAAGCAACAAGTCTGTCTAAGTGGACAGACATGTGAAGAAACTACAGTTAAAACAGTTCACGATGAAGAATGCTGTCTTGTTATGCTAAGCCGTAGTATTTGCAATTTGTAGGTAGTTATGTTTAAATTTCTCTGCAATTTAACCTAATGTTGCATATGTGTATAGTAGTAGTTCTAAAGTAGGTTAAGGTATTATAGAAGCTTTTGAAATTCTCCTATGAAACTTTTAAATGGATGGAAAAGTTTTTGATATTGTTGGTTCAAATCTCTCCCCAATGCATGTGTTTTCATAAGCTTTGTGTTTTAAGAAACAAACAAACTTGGGCTAGGGCTGAGGCTGGTTGTTTCAAGTGGCAACAGAAAAAGGTAGTGTGGTGGCTTTATTTGAAGTATGAAAAGCTGAGGTGTCATTATATGGAACATGTGAAACAAAGAAAACCTGGTTGGCTGATGATGACAGAAGGGTGAGACTGAGAGGTTGAACGTGATCAAGTGGCATGTCAAATGTTTGTTTCTGGTTTGTGTTTTGGCTTCTTGTTACAAAGGATTGCATGTTGTATTAAATCAACACTGGTACAAGTTTACAGAATCCAGAGGTATCTGTTCATCAAGTACGTGCAAACTAATGATGGTATCATTATTGCTTTGTCTTTTCTCTCTTTTTTGGTAAATCTATTAGGATTAGTTCTCGTCTATCTTTCTGCGAAGAACTTGTCACAGAGAGCCATGGATTTGAGAGCAGATTCAATCAATCATAATTATCCATACAAATATAATTCCTTCAATCTCAGAAGAATTTGAAGTAATTCTAATGCATCAACTATTGTATGCAAATTTAATAAGAATTAAAATTTGTTTCGAATTCTTAACTATAATATTAGGAAAAGTCAGAAGTGATTTTAATCACGGGTGAAAATATATGGGTTATGTCAATCTCTATCTATTTTTTTAATAGCAATAGATAATGGAATTATTATCATTATAATTATAAAAATAAAAATAAATAATTTTTATATTTTTACTGTACATAATTACTTTGATTTAATAAAATGGTTAAATTTAGAAAAATAGTTAAATAAAAAATAATCATTAAAAGGTAAAATTGATAAATAATTATTTTAATTTAAAAAGTTAAGTTTTAAAGGATAAAAATGAAAAAAATGAATTTAGACATAAAAAAGAAAAAGTTATATAATAGTATAAATAAAAAATATACAGTATATCTAACCTTTTTTTTTTGTAAAAAATGTTTAATTTTGTAGTAATAAAATTGGATTGAGACTGAAATATTAGTTTAATTGAATGTTAAATTAAAAGTATACCAAATCAGGATTTGATTTGTGATATTTGGTTTGGGGTGACTGCTCCACTTGCTGCCTACACAGTAGCACGGTGCGTCTTGACTCAAAGCAGTGGTTGCAGCTTCTTCTTTGGTGGTGTTAGGGTTTTGGAGTAGCCGTTTACACCATCGAAATTTTCGTGTACCTATGTACGACAAAATGTTGTGATTCTTCTATCGACTCCTCTCGCTAACAGGCAAAATACAAGTCGTTTCATCGTATCTGCGTCACACCAAACCTAGCTGTGCATGCGTTTTGATTTACCATTTGATATGGACGCCGAAGCGGACTCAAGTCAAAACCCTACTCCAAGGTCAAACTGCTGCGCTTCACTTTTAATCTTTCTTTTGTTTTTGTTTGTTCCATCATGGTTGATTACCGTATTGCGTTGATCAGAAAGTCGAACCTTGTAATGAAAGAATTTAGAAGGATTTTAAAATCAAATCCAAATTTATTGTGTTTTTAAATTAGTTATTACTGCATTTTGTTCTCTGTTGTTTTTTAGAAGATTCTCTTGTGTGAACGAATATTCTGGTTAGTTTTTAATCGGTTTGTGGGGACTCTAATGTGTATCTGATATATATAATTGCCTGAGTTTTCTATTTACAGTGACTAATTAGTATCTGCAATATAGTGATTGAGGAAATGTTCCGTGCTTCTGAGTAGAATAATATATATTGAACCAGTGCACTAAGTTTTTTTTATTCCTCTGGTATAACTGTTCTTTTGCTAGTTTGTTTGAAGAATAGCTGGTTTCTTCCTACAGACACAAATGTTCGGCATGCTATAAACAATTCAAGAAGAAAGAGCATCTAATTGAGCACATGAAAACCTCGAACCATTCCGTCCATCAGCCTGCGTGTGGAGTCTGTCAAAAACACTGCAAATCTTTTGAGTCTCTGAGGGAACATCTTACTGGTAAGTCATTTGTGCATTCAATCTGTGCTGTCGACACTGTTTATTGCTTCCATGTTTTATGCTCATTGTTTATATTTTCTTGTTCCTTTTTTAACTATGATTTAGGTCCTTTGCCAAAAGGAGTTTGTTCAAAGACTTTCTCTCAACGGGGCTGTCAACTTTGCTTGGTACTATTTGATAGTCCCGGGTCTCTCATTGCTCACAGACAAACATGTCGCTTGTCTGCTCCTACTCGTCTTGTAAGTTGATAATTGACAACCTTGAGCATTTATAAAATGAATAGGTTTCTTGTATAATTTGTTATCTATTGGGATTGAGATTAGGAAGTTTATGTTATGTCTGGAACTGTTGCAGGGAACTAAAGATCTGACCTACATAGATTCCCAATTTGACTGTCAAGATTCTTCTGATGAAAACCATGCTGGCAGGGGCACTGGAGGAACAGTTGCAATGGACTGTGAAATGGTTGGTGGTGGAAGTGATGGTTCTCTGGAACTTTGTGCAAGAGTATGTTTGGTTGATGAAGATGAGAACTTAATCTTTCATACATATGTAAGACCTTTAATGACTGTTACTAATTACAGGTACTTTTAATTTGCTTCTTTGTTTTCTTTTCTTTTACAAATTACGTTTTTTAGGTTTGATAGGGAGAAGGAAATGTAAAGGAGGGAGATAGGATAGAAATATCAATGTTTCACTATTTTTTTGGGAGCAGAAATAGGGACGAGGAAGTCTTTCGTATGGGACCCTTCTCTCAAATTGGCATGAAATAGGGGGGAGAGATCATGTCTATTTTTCATTTTTTTTTTCGGACTTTCTTGAAAAGTTAACTAACGTTTTTATGACAAAAAAATATAAATAATAAATAATAAATAATTTAATGTTGAGAATAATAGAGATAAATATATATTTTTTGGATTAAATTAGTACAAGGATATTTCATATAATTTATTTACTTTTCATTCTCTGTTTCAATCATCTAAACAAATGAGGCAAATTTCTCCACTTCTCTTATTTTTATCAACCCAAACAAACAACATATTTTTCAACTACATTTATCTTTATTTCTATCCTTCATATTTCTTTATTCATTTCTATTCCCAAAATCGCATTATTCTCAATGAAAATTGAGAAAGGGAAAAGAGTGTAGGGGTTGATTTTATTTCCATATTTTCAGATATGATATAACTGGGTTGACAGAAGAACATCTCAGAAATGCGATGCCCCTTTATGAAGTTCGAGAAAAGGTATTGAAAATACTATACAATGGAGAATCCATTGGCAAAGTTCGACTAAATGGTGGAAGGGCCAAGCTTCTTGTGGGGCATGACTTAGCACACGATTTAGATTGCTTGAACATGAATTATCCTGATCATATGCTAAGGTAGATTCTTCTTGAGTAACTTAAATTGTGCTAAATCTTGCTCGGCAGAATTATTCTTGACCACACTCTTGCACTAATTTTTCCACTTTAAGGATTTATCATGATGATGAACTAAACAATTGTTAGAAATCCCTGAATTTCTTCTGTTTTTCTCCTTTTTATTATCATCTTATATAAGGTATTATGCTAAACATGTTTCCAGACTTAAAAGATCTATCTATTCAGAACCTTTTTTCATTATTATATTGGATCATGCCCAGATTGATGGAAATATCTCCTTGAATGTACTGTTTGTTGTTCGAGAGCAGATCTTTGTAATTATTGCACTCATCTTTTGCCTATGCTTTTATGTTGCATTGAAGAGACACTGCAAAGTACCGTCCGTTGATGAAGACAAACTTGGTCAGCCATTCGCTCAAGTATCTCACCCGAACATATCTTGGGCAAGTTAATTCTTAACTCAAATCTTTTTCTGTTTGAAACTTCTTCTTCCAGCTTATAGTTTTCCTTGTATTTTAAAAGTCAAATTACAATTGTTCAATGGCTATCATTTCAATTTGCCCAGGATCATTGTAGATTCTATGAATGATACTTCTTTCTATACTAAAACAAAATGAAATTGGTGATCAACATTTTTTTATGTTGAGTACGACTAAACTAATTTTGAAGGACGTATTCATGTTGATTGTCAAATATAAAATGTTATAAACTAAAACAAGTTTAGTTATAAGGTTTTATTTTTTTGTGGTTTTTACTCTTCACATTTCGGTACCAAATTTTAAATCCAAACATCCTATCCTGAATCAATGAGACAACAGTGGTGGTGGTGGTGGTCTGACGGTGCTAACGAGGGAAATTGTGACGACAGTGGTAAACTGGTGGCAATTAGGAGGTGGTGGGTGATAGTTCTAGTGATGACAGTTTACATGGATGGTTGAGGAGGGATGCGAGATACTGAATAGCTTGTTCTTCATTTCTTTATACTAAAAGCCATCATAAAGCAAAACCTTATTTTTAAAGGCAGATAAAAGTATTTCAAAACCAACTAAAAATCAATTCAGCTCCATTTTAGTCAAATGAATTTTGTTTTGAATTTTTATTTGAAAGTCCAAATTTAAATACTTACCTGTTTAATCTTAAAATTACGATAGTTAACTGATGACAATAATTTTCTATTGTTTTTGCTTTACAGTTATGATATCCAATCCGGCACTCATGACCCGTATGAAGATTGTATTTCTGTGATGAGACTATACAAAAGAATTCGAGCTCAAATTCATCCAGAGGAAGAAGAAGACCATGGAACATCGACTCCGAGTAACAGGATTGTTGGCATGCCTGATTGCTGGAGATCCAAGGAACTTGACAACCTCACTCCAGATCAACTCTATGCCATGTCAAGATCGGATTACAAGTGTTGGTGCTTGGATTTGAGGTCAAAATTGCCAACCTGAATTTATTTCATCATTAAATTTGTCCGCAGCATCATATCATAATGCTTATTTCTTCAGAAACTATGGGAATGGGCTGCTAAAATATTTTGCAGTGATATTTTCAGTGCATATCTTTCTAACGCATCGTGTGATGCTCGGGACAAGAAAACTGTTGAGAAAAAGATAGGTGGTTATGATGCTTTTGTGAATATCTAACTTTTGGTTCAAACCAAATAAAGGCGACCTTTTTTAGAATCAAGACTTTCCTACCTTTCTCATCATAATAAAGGCTACCGACACAAACGTAAACTGATTTAAGGCTTGTTCTAGATCCAATTTCAACGGAGCCACTTAGATCTAAGTTGCTGATTGGTACAAAGAGTTTTCATTTTCAAATATAAACATGTTAAGTTACTATTTAGTTTCCTTTCAAGAAATATATTTTCTTTCTTTACGACGGGAAAATTATTTACTTGGTATTAATGGGAAAGCTTCATTCCTGAGTATGAAGGTGAACAATGTTTTATCCTTGTCTATTCCTTTGGTAGAAGAACCTTCAGCTTGAAAAACAAGGGTCTCCATTTATTTAGGTATTTTCAACTTGTGATTATTAAAATCTGAAATTATATCAAGCGGATATCTTTGTCAATTGCAACATAAAATCTCTCGACCGTCTATTTGATTTAATATGAGAGCAATTTTTACTGTATATTTAAAATATACTATAAATTATAAATTTTAGTTACATGTTTGTTATGTAATGTACATAGGTCAAAATATACATATCTTACGATAAATTGTAGATTAAGTAAGCTGCTTTTAATTTTGAACAAAGTTCTAATTTTCTTTTGTAAACGATATAAATAATATTTAATACGATAAAATTTAATGATATAAAAAAAAGGGAAAATAATGGTTTTTGTAATAATAATAATAATAATAATATCATAAAATATAAGTAATAAATGATAACGATTATTATAATAGAAATTACCATCATTGTCAATGATGTATGCATAATTGGTAAACCAAAATAGTGACAGCTGTAACAATAACAATAGTGACACCTATAATAAAAGTGGCGATAACTATGTAAGAAAACGGTGATAACAAAAATAACGATAATGCTTTTAATGGAATGGAGGTATAAGAGTAAGAGAAAAGTAAATTATTCTCTCCCATTACTTTTATAAAAAAAATCTTTCAGTGAAAAATATTATACACTATAAATTAAGTTATACAACAGAATAAGGAAAATCATATTCTATTCGCGTACCAAAAATAATGTAGGTATCATTATTATTATATAAAATAAATTTTTAACAACTAAATTTTAATAATTTTATTTAATAATCAAAATGTCATCTTTAAAATAATCTTCAATTTATAATTTTAAATTAATTAAAAAGATAACAACTCAAATTATAAGAAAATATTATTAATCGTCAACGTATCATTTTTCATATTATTATATATCATGATCATGATTTAAATGACATAGAATGCCGGCATTGGTTAAGTTCGTTCCTCACATGGCACACGTGCTAACTCAAAAGGTTTCGATCTATTTCGTTGAATATATAAAATGTTCAGTAAAAGATCAATTACTATATTAAGACTGATGAAAGTACTAAAATCATACTCACCAGCTGAATCGCGCATTTAAAATAAAGAAAATTCTAAAGACAAATGTAATCACTGATTATGCCCCAAAACTTTAGTTAATAAATTGTAATCACAGAAAGTCTGAAATTATTGCCATTGATTACTGATTCCAACTTGTCAACTGGGTAACCCAAATGCACAAAAAAAAATAAAAATGGGAACTTTGTGATTGTTCCTCTTGCCGACATGTCAATTAGTTATATGTCTCAATTTCAAGTAACGAACTAACCCTCTTCTCACAGAAGCAAGAATGAGATATCACAGAAAAAAAAAGGATAAAATTTATAATTCAACTAAATTAAACGTAAGCAATGAATTTCATTCAGTTCAGTTCATCCATAGCACCCAACATCTTTAGCTTCACAAATTCCAAACCTCCCATTCAAAAAGGGCAACAAAAAAAAAAAAGAAAAAAAAAAAAAAAAAAGAAAAAAGATGAAAAAAAAAAAAAAAAAAAAAATAAAATAACAAAAAAAAAAAAAACAGAGAAAAAA
>Ga0099822_1004653_pt1 | contig 17894 bp, 10 predicted proteins | sample CowpeawhiteBW_FD_76839 | JGI IMG/M metagenome (GOLD analysis project Ga0099822, IMG submission 76839) | Root nodule microbial communities of legume samples collected from California USA - Cow pea white BW | ecosystem: Host-associated > Plants > Roots > Nodule | place: USA: California | collected...
TATATATATATATATATATATATATATATATATATATATATATATATATATATCAATTTAAGTATTTATAATTAAATTTTTGTTAATATTTTTTTGTTTGAGGATATAAAGTTTTTATAATTTTCAACTAATTTTTTATTGTTTATTTTGTTCATTGATTAAGTGAAACAATTTTATTTATCATTTTATTTATTTGTCTCGACAGGTTAAAATTTGTTAGGTTGTAAGGTTAATATAAAAATTATATTGTGGTTAATATAAAATATGACATCGAACATTTATAGTTTTCATTAAAAAGTTTCATAATTCTTATGTCATTACTTATACATATTACGATAACTATCCACGTCATTACTAATAAATTGTTATCCAACACACTAAAAAAAACTAATCACAAATATTAATAACATAATCTCAACACATAAAAACAAATAACACTAACACCGTCTAATTTACAAAAAAATTTAAATGAAAATAAATTAAATAAAAAATATAAAAGTTTTAAATACTTATAAAACCAAAAAAATTCTAAGAGAAATTTAATTAAAAATTTACAAATTAAAAAATAAAAAAATTTTATAATATAAAAAATGAGAGGAAAAAAACACATTCATGAGAAAGTTTTGAAGTAGTTGACGAGCTTTTGCGCGGTACACACACGTCTATATGTCGTAATCACAAACTTCTTTCCCTGTTCTGCCCTGTTCTGCATGAAGACACATACTCTCTCCTTTTGATAGAAAAAGTTATGAAAATGAAGCAGAACCAACATCATAACAAACCCCACCCAGTGTAATGCCAACAGTAAAAAACAACAAATTTTAAAAGTTTGGTGCCATATTGCGTTTCTGCGTTGGAAAATCTTAATTTAAGAAAAGAAAAAGAAGTATATTGGAATTCGGACTTAATAAACTAATGAAACCTCTCTCAATTGTTACCACATAGTACAGCGCATGGACCAAGAGAAATTCTAAAACCTAATGGGAGACAAACAATTGTGCCATGGACCAACCCACATCATTCCATATATTTTCTATTTTGGACTTTAAGAACAAACAAACAAATTCTAATTATTGATGTGATATTTAAAGTAGTCATTATTATAGGATCAAATCGAGGTATCATATATTAGTGATAAATATCACTTTACTAATCATTTGTTTCTACCTCTAATAGCTTTTTATATAGAAAATCAATTAGAAATAATCATTAGTACATTTTTAAAGATATATATTATAAAATTAATAAATTTATTACGCATAACTATTCGTAATTGAAATTGTTGTAGAATAGTTTTACGTTATTGATAGATATATTACTTATTAACTATTATATGGTCAACATTTTCCACGTATAGATTCAAACAAGTAAAGGAAAAAACAAAAAAAATAAAGTGGTTGTGAAAGATGTACACCTCAATAGAAAGAAGACGAAGAGAATGGGATTCTTATTCAAAAGATGAAAAGAAAGGGAGTCTCACCCTTTAAATCGTGCTCTATAATTTGTAATACACGTGGTAGATGTAATGCTTTAAGATTTTGAAATAAGTATTTTCAAAAATATAAAAAAAGAAGTTAATAGTTTAAAAGGATTACCTAAACAAGTTAACTTTTTGGGAAATAATTATTGAATAAGTTTATGAAAAATAAATTGAAATTAGCAAACTTCAGTTTCGTCAGCATTTATCTTTTGTGCCTAAGACATTTCTAGCGTTAATTGTTTTTCTTTTTATTTGTTTGGTTTGATCACATACCAGATTGTACAAGAAAACTTTACTTTTCAATCATCGTTTTTGGATTTGAATGAATAAATATACATCTTCACGTTGTCCACATTTTTATTATATATTTTTTTCATTCTATTCACCTGATTTAATACATTATATAACCTATAAATCTATATTTTTACTTTTATCTAGATTTATATTAACTGTTGATATTTTTTTTAGTGTCTAATAATTGATTTTGGCTTTGAATTTTGCAGGGAAGCTTTTGAGGAATACAGCAGAAAGGGTAAGGAAGTGGTTAAAGAGTTGCTGAAAGGAATATCTCTGAGCTTAGGGCTTGAAGAAAACTACATACACAAAAGGATGAATGTAGAATTGGGGTGCCAAGTGCTTGTTATAAACTATTACCCACCATGCCCTAAGCCTGAACTTGTAATGGGTCTTCCTGCACACACAGACCATGGCCTTCTCACTCTTCTGCAGCAAAACCACCTTGGAGGGCTTCAAATTCAACACAAGGGCAAGTGGATTCCCATCAACCCCATACCCAACTCCTTTCTCATCAACACTGGAGATCACATGGAGGTAAAACAAATTCCATTCCTTCTTCTTCAGCTATCAGAATTACTTTTTCCTTCTTAAGTGGTGGTTCTAGAATTGGTATAAAAAGTGATTGACTTTTTATATAGATTCTCAAACCTGTATAGAAAGTCAACAATTTTTATACTGTCTGTTTGTATTTATTTCGATTCGAGAACTGGTATAATTTTTTTTTAACTGGTATAAAAATGTTTTCCTGATAAATGAGTGTGCAATTTTTGTGGCAGATACTGACGAATGGGAAATACAAGAGCATTATTCATCGTGCTGTGGTGAACACAAAAGGCACTAGAATTTCTGTTGGTACTGCACATGGACCCAATCTTGACACCGTAGTGGGTCCTGCACCAGAGCTTGTAGGAGATGATAATCCAGCGCTATATCGTGCCATCACTTACAGAGAGTACATACTGCTTCAGCAAAACAACGAGCTAGATAAAAATACTTGCTTGGAGCGTATTCGGATTTGAAATCAACGTAGCAAACTCCTACCATCAGTTATGCAGCATCCATGATGCAGTTCTTGTATCTGAATCCTGCTTCTGTTTCATCCTTTAGTTTTTGTTGTGATTGATGTGCTTGGAATTAGTGTAAGAATGTGTCGCTGAAAATGGACACGACAAAAAGATTAATAAATTCACTTGATGGAAGCAAGTGTTGTTTTAGCCGAACGGGTTGGAGTATTGGATTGAAGGTTCAAAATGATCATGTTGTTAAATTAATGCAGTAACTAACGTGTCTTGTGCATGACACGGTTCTCACATACGAACATATTATATATATATATATATACATATAAAACATGATGAGCTACTAACCCGTAAAAATAATTAAGAAAAATAAATATGTTTAGAAGGAAAGTTTCTTCACCTTTCTTCTTTTACTTTATTCAGCTTTCAAATAAATTCTAGACACACATTGTTCTTGTGTTTTGTAGGGTTTCTAGTTGCACCTCTCTTTTTAAGGTTGTCACGTTCTAGAAGAATAAAGGGTTTAAGAGGAGCCAAGTCCAAGGAAGTGTTCTCACCATAACCCTAATTTTGCTAACCTTGGAAGTGGAAAAGGCACTAAAAAAAGCTCTTTAGTGACAAAAAGATCAATAATTAAAATTGTAAAATTGGTTGCAATTTTATAATTTTTTTTGACATACTTATTGCATGTTTGAGTATTTTTATTGAGCCTTACTCGAGCTTTTCTTTTCTTGGTCTTGTTAAAGTTTTATCTACAACATCTCCTTTCCTTAGTGTGTACATTCTTATTTTGTACTTTTCTTATTTGTCTTAGGATATTTAAGTTTTGTCTTAGTGGTTTTTTTTCCTTCAACTTCTTTTTGTGTGAATGTTTGGTTTGCACATTTCCATTTGATTGCCCTTTTTCAAAAATTTGAAATTGAGGTATTTGAACACGATTGAACTTTGACTTGAGAATTTGAGTGCATCCTACCCTTGGAAGTTGGTGAGCTAACCAAACACTTTGAGAGTTTATTTGTTTTATTTTATTTTTGCTAACCTTAACCTTGATTTTACTTCTTGGTGGTCTTGGTTTTTGTGTGTGTAGGTAAAAATGTCAAACTCTTCATCATCCAACATGGGAAAATCCTTGATGAATCAACTCAATCAAGAGTCATCACTAATGGAGTTTCTCAAAGAAATTGAACTGTCAGGGAAGGAGTGTGAAAGACGCTTGAGGGAAACCATTCATGGATTGGAAGGATAAAGTCGAGAGAGAAGCAAAAGAAGCAAAAAGAAAAAGGACCTCACATTCACCATATAACTCTCAAGTAGATTGGAGATATTATGGAAGGAGAGAAACTAGGCACAACACACCTCCAAGGAAACCAAATTTTTATCAAGATCCCTAAGTTTCATGGGTATAATGATCCAGATGTCTACTTGGAGTGGGAGGCCAAAGTATCCCAAATTTTTAGCATTAATACATTAGAGGATAAAAAACAATTAGATTTAGTTGTGGTTGAGTTTGAGGGATATGCCAAAACTTAGTTACATAAAGTTTGTATGGATAATCACTTAGAGCCACCCACATCTTCTTGGATGGACATTAAATATTACATGTACACTAGACTTGTTCTTTCCTACTATAGGAGTGAAATCCTTTTAAAGCTTCAAATTCTCCAACAAGGAGGCATGTGTGTGAATGAATACTTTAAATTGCTAAAGTCTTTCTTAATGAAGACTGGTTTGCATGATGGAACAAATGAGGTTAAGGTAGCTAGGTTTATGAGTGACTTAAGGAAGGATATTCAAGACATAGTAGAGTTGTATGAGTACTCCTCTTTAGGAAATGTTTTGCATCTTGAAAAAATTGAAGCCTGATTGTAAAGAAAAGATGGGGCAAAAAGTTACTCACACAATAACTAGTATAGTCATTTTTTGAAGGGAAAAGACAAATAAAAACATGTCAAGTCCCCTTTCAAAGTATCACCAAGAGTCACTCTTAGGAGTAATTCACCTAATGATCACACTCCCCCTCATTCCCTTTAGGGTTTCTCAACTATCAAACACACTTCATGATAGCATTTTAGTTGTTTCTTAGCTAACATTGAAGCAAAAATATGTCAATTGTGTAAACAACTAAAATGTTATCATGAAAAACATTTAAAACGTTAAATAAACTTAACAAAATTTGGTTAAAAAGACTAAATCCACGCATTTTCTGAAGTTGAGAGACTAAATTGGGCCAAATTTTTGAAGAGGGACTATATCCTATTTTTGCTAAAATTAAGGGATTAAAAACATATTTAACCCTAAGGTTTATTTAATTTAGCATCGGTTAAGACAATGGTAATGACAGTAACTTAAAAAAAATCATACATTACCTCCATTTTCAAATAATGTAAAGAAAAAAAATAAACAATTAATAAAAATGGATTAAGGAGATGAGTATAAATGAATGAAGGAGATGAAGAGAAAAATGTTAATGGAGAGAATGAGAAAAAAAATGTAGATGAAGGAGATGTGTACAGATGAAAAAAAGATGATTGTGGATGACAAAGATAAGAGTGGATAAAGGAAATGAATGTGGGGGTGAAAGAGATGTGTGTGCATGAAAGATATGAGTGTGAGGACATTTATTAATGAAAAAGATGGGTGTTATGAGATTTATATAGGAAGATATAGAAGAAAATTATGAGTGAGAAGTAATCCTTTAGATTAAAAATGGTCCATATTCAATGCGAGGAACGCATAAATATTAAAAATAAATGAGATTAGCGCCAATTAAGCCAAGTAATCCTTTTTTTAATCTTTTATGATTAAATCATTTAACTAACACTAAAATAAATATAAACATGGAAAATAAATAAGTTTAGTGTCAGCCAAGCATCTAAGGTGACACTAACCTTATTTATTTTTAATATTTATTTTAGTTTTTATATGATTGGTACAAAAAAATCACAATTCACCTACCGATTATTACTTATAGATAGAAATTCGTAGATAAATTAAACATTACATACAAAAATTATCTATTAATTATAATTCGTAGGCAATATAAAAATTACATACGAATATTATCTATTGATTATAATTAGTAGGTAAATTGAACGTTACCTATAATTAACTCGCATCTTTCTAGTATTTCCCTCCTTTCGTTTTTCTAAACCCTATGCTTAACTCGCACATCACTCTTGCTACACTTGCTCCACTTGCACTTTGGCCTTGCTATACCACTCTACCTACACTGCTGCATGTCAACCCCGCCTTATCGGATCACTACGAATTAGACTCCAATTAACTTTGCTTTCATAAAAAAAGGTTAGGTTTCTTCTCCATTTCCATTTTCATTCCCTCTAACACTTCCATTTTGGATTTGATTATTTTCCTTAAATTTTTGCATTCCTTGTAATTGGGTATTGTATTGTTGGATTTCCCCAAGTACCTGAAGGGAAGCTTTCTCATATTTCAAGCACCTGAGAATAGTCGGTCGCTCACAAATGGAGACGAAATCGTCGTGAAAGTGAGGTGTTGAATCAAACCTTTTTTGTCAAATCTAATTTAAGAACTAAAGAGAAAACGTGAATTGAAGAGGAATGGATAACTCTTATTATTTAAAATGAGTAGTAGCAGGTGGCTTTTATAGCCTTTTACACGTAATGAAGCAAAACAGAAAAGCCACATTTCATGGCACGCATATACGAGAAATAGAAACTGACTCTAAAGAATCAAGTTTATTAAGAACGTGAATAACAAAATAACAAATAATAACTAATTGACTATCAATCCCTCCCTTAAGCTAATGCATCTGATTTGGCATTGAGCTTAAACTTCAGCTCCGTTAATTACTCCAAGCATCCTACGGAATTTCATAAATTTCTCCAATTTGAGAGGCTTTGTCATTATGTCAGCAATCTATTTCTCAGAGCTACAAAACCTCAGCTTCATAGTTCCATCATTGACCAAGTCCTTGAGAAAATGAAATCTTACTCCAATATGCTTGCATTGTCCATGGAAAAAAGAATTTTTGGACAACTGAATTGTGGAGTTGTTGTCATAATGAATCTCCGAACATCCTCTTTCTACAGCTCCAAGTTGTTCCAAGATTCTCCTAAACCAAACACAATGACAAACACAAAGTGCAACAACAATATATTCAACTTCTATGGTTGAGAGACTCACTACTATTTTTTTTTTTTGAAATCCATGAAATTGTTCTAGATCCCATAATAAAAACAAAACCTGAAGTGCTCTTCCGATCATCTCAATCTCCAACATAGTTGTTATTTGTATAAGATACAAGACCTGCATTTCTGCTATCTTTTTTGTATAGTATACCAAAATCAATGGTGCCTTTTATATACTTGAAAATCCTTTTTGCTGCAAGACAATGAGATGACTTTGGATTTCCCATGAACCTACTAATTAAGCTTACTCCATACATAAAATCTGGCCTGTAAGACCCGTAAAAGCCTTTATGGCATTTAATTCTAACATGTATGATGTGGAAAAGTACTAGCTCAAATGGTTGAGAGTACTTGTTATTGTGAGGGGACTTGGGTTCAAGTCCTATGTATGCTAATTGTGTGTTATTTAATTTATTATTTTAATAATGTGCTAGATCATGATGAGTGATAATATAATCCTATAGTTATAGGAATTATCACAAAACATGAATGGGTTGAATGGTTGTGCATTGAATTAACATTGATATAGTTATAGGTTCGAACCTTGGTAGATACGAATTTACTTTCCTTTTGCCAAATTAGTTTTAGCATGAATGTGAAAAGGCAAGGAAAACCCTAGTTGACCATGGGCAGCCAAGAGGGGCTGGAAAAACAACCCATAATGGACCTTGAATAATAATTACAACAATTTTTAATGCCAATTTTCGTTTTATCGTCATTAACACGTAATTAAGAACTTAATTGAGGAAGAGAGAGTGCTTTTGTGGTTGTCATTGTTGCATATTGGGAGGAGTACGAAATTGGAGAGTGTGTTGTGAGGATTAAGTGAAGCAAGGAGCTAAATTGGGATAGAGCCAAGGGAAGTCATTGGTGATCAAGAAGAAACTTAAAAAAGTCCATTTTTAAGCAAAGTCAACCAGGTTAGAAAAGCTTTACTCGTTAATTTTTACGTTTAAGGATGAATTGCATGACAAATATATTATGATTATACATGAACTCCTTATGTTATGTTTAAATTTTGTGTTTCTGAAAATTTCCAGAAATCGCCTAATGGGCGATGAACTGCCGCTAGGCGACTCATATTGTCTGTGTGAAATTTTGGGTTCCTGAAGAGGTACCGCCTGGCGGCATGACCCTGACCGCCAAGTGACGCATGTCCACAACCTAGTTTTCTGAGTTTTTGTTTGAACTGCCTAGTGGTGATTAACTACCGTCAGGCGACGCGAGCTGTTTTGGCTCGATTCTTGGATTTTCTGTGTTCTGGGTGATTTTTTAATCAAAGGAAAAAAAAGGTGGTTAGACCATTATTTGAATAAATGAAAGTGAATAATTATGAAAACATGAGCTGATAATGAAAAATTTGGATGATCACGACATATTCTCGTTCTAGGGTTGAATATTTTGGGGATTTTAGGTTTTGGAGGAAATTTTGTGAGTAAAGGTAATGTAATTTAGGATATTGGAAGCATAATGTATTAATAGTACCCATAAGAGTTAAATAAAAGTGCATTAGATGTAAAATTTGAGAGAACGGTGCGAAAAGAGGAAGTTGGAATTCTCGCAAGTACAGTGTAGAATTCTAGGCTTCCCAGAACTGATGCACCGCCTAGCGGCAGGCTAGGTGCTGCCAGGCGCCAACGTAGGGATAAGGCATTTTGCGTGGCTCTTGAGTGCAGTAGTGAATTTGGAGTTTTGTGGTAGTAAAATGTACCTAGAACACCAACTTGGGGTCATTGGATAGAGGCCTGCCATAGGTCCTTAATGATTTAGTAGCAAGAACCAATTTGAGGGTTAATTGGGAATAAAAGAAACATTGAAATACCAACTCTGTAGTAAGGCATCATTAAATTAAGGTCTTGTTGAATTGTAATGCATAATACAATTACGAACTTGAATGTCAATGAAGATGCACGAGTTAGGTTGCAAGGTGGGATTGCATAAGTGAAAGAATTGTTGTAATACTAAGATAAGGTATAATTGGTAGGTTGGTCTTAAGAGAGTGGGAAATGTTGTTATTGGACACTGTGATAGGTCCTTAGGTTGTGATTGTGGCCTAAAGTTGAATAATATGGGTTGCACTTAATGGGTTCTAAGTAATTGGTATGGTCAAAAGAATAAATTTACCCATGAGTATGTTTATGACAGCAAGACATAAGAAATCAGAATTTATGACCAACAAATGGAAATTATGTGACTGGTAATTAGGTGATGCATCTTGGAGGGGTTGAGAATGGACTGGGATCACATCTGAGAGGCCAAACTAGTACAATTTGTTGTACAGGCGCCTGGCAGTGGAGTTTGGACCGCCAGGCGATAGCTACACTTACAGTAGCTTTGGGCACGCGTGGCACCTAGTGGCAGAGATCGTTCCACCAAGTGAAAGTTGTAGGGGTAGTGAGTGTAGAGGCGCTTGGCGTTTGGCGATACGTGTCCACCGCCAAGCGGTTTGGAAGTAGGTTTCGCTTGGCGGCTCTAGAGCAGCGCTAGGTGATAACCCAGTGATAGCAACTTTGATTATGTTGATGTGCGTGATCTACAAAGCTTTGGTGATACCTCAAAGGTCGGCTTGCTGGTGTTCCTTGAGTTGTGGCTCAGAACGTATCCCTTGAGTTGTGACTTTGGATAGGGGTTAAGCATGTGGCATTCCTTGAGTTGTGGCTCGGAATGACATCTCTTAAGTTGTGACTCAAGATGACGGATGAACACAAGGAACTCTTGAGTTATGGCTCGGGTTGGCGAGTGTTGCCAGTATGAGTGTGCACGTCGTGGCGTGTACGGATGGTCTAGTTAGATTGCCCTCCTTAGTATTAAACTAACGAGTTTGGTAGTCTTGGGACTTTAAAAATGCTATTCATATTAGGAACTCCACTTGGCATTACGGAGTGTGGTCAGTAGCATGGTTTCCCCCACGTGCTTTACCAGTTGTGGTTGCAAGACAACTTGAGATACTCACCAGAAGACGTAGAACACAGTTGACATGGTAGTGACCATGTGGTATGGACTCAAAGGATGGATTTCCTTTGGTGTGTTTGTGATATATGTATATGTTGTGAGATACATAAGACTTCCAACTGCTTGTTTAAACATGGTGGCTTCTACTTCATCTCTTGTCTCATCTTTTGATAACCGTGTTCTAGGAACAATGGGATTTTTCACATAGTTGCTGTTTTCCATGCCAAATCTTTTAAGGACTTCTCGAGCATATCTTCTTTGGCAGATAAAAATTCCAGCTTCATTTTGTATAACCTTAATTCCCAGAAAATATTTCATCCTTCTCAAGTCAGACATATCAAATTCTCTCATCCTTGAGCTTTTGAATTTATCACACATATTCCTATTATCTCAAGTAAAGATGAGATCATCTACATAAAGACTAACAATAAGTATGTTACCTCCTTCTTTCTTCGTAAGTAGTGGGTGCTCGCTAAAACATTTTTCAAATCATTCATGCATAAAATATGCTTATATCTTGCTATACCACGCCCTTGGTGCCTGTTTAAGGCCATATAATGCCTTTTTCAATCTGTACACCTTGTCTTCATTTCCCCTTATGATAAATCCTTCCAGTTGTTCAATAAAAACTTCTTCTTCAAGTTCTCCATGAAGGAATGCACTTTTTACAACATGTTGAAATATTTCCCACTCATGTTGAGCTGCAAGTGCAAGAATTAGACGTACCGTATCAAGTTTAGCTACTGGTGCAAAAACTTCAGTGTAGTCTAGTCCGAATATTTGTGCATATCCTTTTGCCACCAATCTTGCTTTATGCTTCTCTACTTCTGCATATTCGTTGAGCTTGGTTCTAAAAACCCACTTGACTCCAATTGGTTTGACACCTTTTGGTAGGCCTCTCAGCTCCCATGTGTTGTTCTTCTCTATAACTTTCATCTCAACTTTCATTGCCTCTTGCCCTTTTATACTTGTATGTGCTTCTTCGAAAGGGAATGGATCATTTTCAGTTATGAACATCATGAGATTTTCTTCTTCTATAGCTAAATCAACCAAATCAGCCCCTATCACATAATATGTCATGCATATTGGTTCTCTTCTAATTCTTATGGGCCTCCCTTGAACTAAACTTTCTTGATCAGTGTTGCTTTCCTCACTTGTAGGTGATCTTGAGCCACTATCACTATCTTCATTTTCTTCTTGCTCAACTTCTTCTTGTTCAACTTCTTCTTCTTCTTCAAGAATGTCTCTTTCATTTTCACATATTAACAACTTCTTGCTTCTTCGAACACCACATCTTTGCTTACAATGATTTTCTTGGAAACAGGGTCAAATAATCTATAGGCTTTTCATTCATCACTAATTCCAAAGAAAACATATATCTTACTCTTATCTTCAAGCTTGGTTCTTCTTTGATCTGGTATATGAACATGAGCCACACAACCAAAGACTCAAAAATATACTACCGTAGGCCTCACATTGCTCCATGCTTCTTCAGGAATTGTATTTTCTACCGCTGAAGTTGGACTTCGATTTTGGACATGCACACACCATTTCACCGCCTCTAGCCAAAATACCTTTCGAACTTGCCTTTCGTTTAATACAACCCTCACACCATTCATGATCATTCTATTTTTCCTCTCAGCAACTCTATTTTGCTGCGGGGTATAAGCAGTTATTAATGCCTTCTGATGTCGTGGATTTTGCAGAATTCTTCAAACTCATGTGAAGTGAATTCACCACCTCTATCCATTCTCAAGCAAGCAATGTGCCCGTCAACTTCTTTTTCAACGCTAATTTTGTAGTTCTTGAAGTTTTGGAATGCTTCAGATTTCTCACGTAAAAAATAAATCCAAGCTTTACGTGAAAGGTCATCTATGAAGGTTAAGATATACCTTTTGTTGCTGTTTGAGGAAGGCTTGAGAGGACCGCATATGTCAGCATGCACTAGTTGTAGTTTCTTTGAGGCTCTCCACGTGCTCCTTTTTGGGATTGATCTTCTATGTTGTTTTCCAATCAAGTAAGTGGTGTAAATCTTCTTTGGTAGCTTCATATTTGATGAGCCGACTGGTTTTTTGAAAGTGTGTTGAGTCCCTTGTGATTAAGGTGCCCAAATCGGCAATTCCACAAATGAGTTTCCTTCTCTATCTCTATCTCTGTTTGTAGACACATGGTCTTCTTTGGTGTTGCAATAACTAATACATAAAACATTCTATTTCTACTCATATTAGTTTGCATGATTATACCCTTCCCATAGTGAAATACTTTACATGTCCTATTCTGAATCAAGATTGTCAATCCTATTTCTTGAAGTTGTCCTAAGTTAAGAAGATTATTCTTAAGCTCAGGAACAAAGTAAACATTTGAAATTATTTGAGTAACCCCGTCAACTTGCATCCTTACACTTCCTTTTGCTACCACTTTCATTGTCATGTCATTTCCCAATTTCACAGTTTTGGTAGAAACCTTCTTCTGGACTAGAAACCAACCTTTGTTTCCTATCATGTGGTTGCTACATCCTGAATCCAAGAACCAAACTTCCTCATGCCTAGTTTGGTGCAGATCCATGTGTGACATCAACATCTAAGAATCAAAACCTAGCCAATCTAATTCCAAACCCTAACTACTCTGGCGGAAAGGTGATGGACTGCATCACTTTGCTTAGGAAGAAGCAATTATTTTGGCATCTTGACGTTTGGCCTTTTGCCATTCTTTATAGTGTGTGGCTTTCGATTGTTCTTTCTAGCCTAAATTTTTTGGATGCAACGATAGTTTAATTGTGCTCCTTGCGCTTCACATCATTGTTTGGCTATTTACCATTTAGTCTATTGATTTCAAATGATTCACTCACTATAGTAAGTAAATTTCAAATACTTCACTCATTATAGTGAAGTAAATTGTTTTTTTTTTTGTATTGGTTTACAAATTATTTGTAAATGTGTGTAAAGTTATTTCAATAGTTATTTTTCTTATTTGGTTTGTGTTCAGGCTAAAATTATTGACCTGCAAGATTACTCTAGCTAAGTTCTTGGGTTCTAAAAAAGTTATGCCCCTTCATTCTTGGAGAAGTATAAGGTTTAATGATATTTTAATGGTTGAGTTGAAGTCAAGTACAATGTTAATGCTACTTTTATTTTTCATTTTGAAGACAATAAGACTTAAAAATAGGATTTTAGAGGAGACGAGTATCTTGAGTTTATGCACGAGGAAGCTGATAAGAAATAGAGTTTGATCATCGCTTATAACTTGTTAATGGATTCAAGAAAAGTAAGTTCAAGAATGGTCAAGTGAATAAATCTTATTTAGCTATTATTGCTTTTGTTGTTTTTAGTGTGAAGAAATGCTTAAATCATCTTTCCATTTAATTTTGTGTGTGGATGGAACAAAAGGTATGGAAATTATATCCTAAACAACATGACCCATCAATATAAAGTGCTTAGTACTAATAGCTCTTTCGGTGGATGATTTTGCAATTTTTACTGATGTTTTAGGAGATATAACTATCAGAATGTTGTCATAGCATGAGACAAAACAGATAGCATTGTAAATATAGATAATAGCCTTCTCTGCCTTGCAACGACGAAATTATTTTTTTCTAATTTTTTCCTTTCTTGTCTTATAAAGTTTTTGCTTATAATGCAGGCATCAGACAATGAGAACCCTCATTTCATCTGCTATGCTTGTGTGGATGGTAATTTCGTTATAAAGATGACTGAGAAATATTTTTTTGTTTGTGTTGTGTTCATAAAAAGAATGTAACAAAACTGCAAACTACAAAAGAGTCATTACCTAAAAAGGGGGTGAGAAAGACGTAGGGATGAGTATCAGGAGAGGCTCAAGGCCCAAGATAAGTAATATATCAGGCCGTTAGGGAGAGAGAGAAAATGGTGGACGTGTTAGAATCTTCTCTTCTCTGCAATTTTTGTTGTCACTTTGAATTTTAAATGATGGATGAAGAAACAAATAAATTATAGGTAAGTGGCTCTAGCATTGGAGCACACACCTCTTACGAGAAAATTTACAAATAACTAGTGATTTAAATTTGAGTTTGTAAAGTTAGTGAACAAAGAGACTTTAGAAAGAAATCTATTTGCTATTATAATAGAATACCTAATTTACACTAAATAGGCTAAAGCTACCCTAATTATGGATAGGAGATTATTTTTGAAGTTACAATCATCAATTAGGATACAATTCAGAAATTACCATAAACATACAACATTTACAACTACTGGCATTTAGTGCCACCTCCTATGATGACTAATATCCTCTCCAACATTGCCCCTCAACCTGGTGAATAGATGTTAATCATTCCTAGCTTACCAAATACGAATTCAAACTTGAATGTTGACAAGACTTTGGTAGGTCCTCATGCATCATGCGACCCTATTGAAATATGGAAGAAAATGATAGTTCGATACCTATAAAAATAGTTTCATATCTGATATGATTGCTATCAATTTCAACATGCTTCTTGTTGATTCACTGTTACTACATAGCTTCATAGACCTTTTTCTAGAGAATTTTAGGTCTTTTAGAGCTTTTCAATCCAAATAAATGGTCATAAACATTTTATGATTGCCACAAACTTAGCATTTGTACTTCTCCCTACCACAATGGAGATATTATTTTGCTTATCCATGTAACAAGGTTTCCCCATGACTTCATGCTTGTGCTATAGCTTATTCCCATTAGTTTACCAACATTAGTTGATCTAGGTCTAGCCCAATTAGAATTTGCAAACCCTTAAATAATTCCTTTGACTAGATTTCCCATGGGATATTTCAATATATAGCTGGTTGCCTCTAGATGCCTTTTAGTTGGAAAATGCACAAGCTAACTTTCATCTCTATCCTCAATCCACTAGGCATTCATCCTTTGGATTTTCTTACTAATTTCTCTCTACTATTTAAATGATTAATGGCTAGCCACTTTTGTAGTCCTTTTTTGACAAGTCAAACACATATTTCTTGAGTATAGTAAGCAGCTGATATAGGAGTTCAAGGATCCAATGGTTCATTTTTATTGATGAGAGCTTTTGTGTGTATGCCTATTCTAGAGTTCCATTTTTATATTATATTATATTATATTATATTATATATATATATATATATATATATATATATAGATATATATAAATTACTATTATTTTGTAAAGAAAGTAATCAATATTAGAGGAATGCTTGTGTGGGCCCTCGTTTTGTAATAAATGTGTATTGTAATGTTCGATTACGATATAATAAAAATTCATTTAAGTTTACATTTTGATATCGAAAATTTGATACAAACTTAATTGGAATGCAAATTTATGAAATTTTTAAGAGTCATATTATAATATGAAATCGTATGAGTGTTGAGGATTTGTAGGGATTACAAAAATATGAGATATATATGATAGATATAAGAGATATGTTATAGGAGAAATTTGTTATTTTATTTATTCATATATAAACAAAATGTATCATAATAATAATAAGTCAAATTACTCTACATGATTTTTTTAATGTAGTCACAAAATTATTGATCCGAGAAATTTTCCTTTCTAAATACGGATTTAAATAGGATGCGAACTTAAGGGAATGTTTACCGTACATTATTTGGTCAAGTGTATTTAGATAGTATTATGTTTTCTCTTATTTGTAGAATGTATGTGTATGTAGGGACCACATTTTTCAAATAAAGGCATGTGCACTTCATCTAAGATCCACTTATATGAATGGAAGCATGCATGGTGTGGTAGGTCCCATGATACGTACATAAAATTGTGAACATTTGAAAAGTAGCAGTGTAGTTTAAAATATTCTTTTAGTTCTCGTTTAATTTTTTTCATATTATATTTACATGGGATACGTCCTCCTTAAAGAAAGTATGCATGCCTAAACTATGGAACTAAAAAATATTGTTAATACATCTATTATTGTGTGACTGTGTAGAATGATTCACTAATGTTTATAAATGTTCTAGAATTTATAAAGTGACACTTTATTTTATTTTGTAGGTTGTTTGATGAAGCTCGTGATGAAGAAGAATAAGAATGATAAAAACTTTTGTACTGTAGTTTAGAATTTTATTTTATCAAGATGGTTAGATTTTATGATAACAAGATTTTGTACTGTTTGTAGTGTCTCACAATGCACTCTTTTATATGCTATTAAGGAGGAGAAATAAGGAATAGGCATTGGTTAGGGATTTTTGTTATATATGGTTGGAACTTGGATGTACATTAAAATGGTTGGATAAATATTTGGATTACTAAACTTTTTTAACTTTATTATATAATATAAATAGTCTGTATTTGCGTCAGTGCTATTTTGAATTTTATGACAAATTCTAATGTCCAGGATTGATAAGATAGGAAAAAATCAATATGATAAAACCTAACCTGTAATAGTAGGTATTACCTACGAATATATCGATAGGTAATTATCTACGGATATATCGGTAAGTAAATTACCTACGGATATATCGGTAGATAATTATCTATGAATATATGGGTAGGTAATTTAGTTACGACTATTTTACCTACGAATTTTTATTTGTGTAAATTTGTCTTACCTACGAATTTTGTGTTAGCTAAGGATTTTTTTTTATAGGTAATATCACTTTTTCTTCTAATGTTTAGGGTTTAAGGTTTAGTTGATGCTAACTTTAATAAATATAACCATTAAAAATAAATAAGGTCAATGTTTGCTATGTCGACTCTAACTTTATATATTTTAATATTTATTTTAGTTAGCGTCCATTAAGCCAACATAAATATTTATTTCTTAAAAATTTAATCTTTTGTCATATTAAAGTCGACTATGTTGACATAATAATGTCACAGTTTGGCTGATGTTAATATTTGGAAGCTAAATTTATGTTTTCTTGTAGTGATACTTGTTAAGTAATCCATATCATTTTCAAGAGTGAGAAATATCTCTTTCTCATCTTTGTAGTTGACATTCCTTGCTACTCAAATCAACTTGTAAGACAAGGCTTACATATACTTATATACGATAAATTTGTCTTTATTTCTAATCAATGTGAAATTGATCTCTAACATTTTTATACAAGAAATATTACATCAAATACTATCAATGATGTTGTCATAGATTCATACAATACTCTAACTAGGATAAGCTTTTAAATGATTTTAGTACCATGCTAAAAAATGAATTTTAAATCTAATTCATTTTCACATAACCGACTTATAAGATGAAATTGATAATGAATTAGAGATCTTTAACATTTTTATATAAGATATATAACACAAAATACTTATAATTATAACTACGATCATGGTAATTTGACACTTCCATCTTTCTCATACATTTTTCATAAATTATTATTTTATTATAATATTTTATTTATATTTAATTTTATTATGTTAAAATAATATTGGTTTAATTATACCTTTGGTCTCCTTTTTCTTAGCAAAATTTTAATTTGGTCCCTCTATTTTTTTTAGGTTTAATTATGCCTTTGGTCCCCATTTTGGAGTCAATATCTCAAAATGGTATCCAAATTTTTGAAAATCTCAAAATGGTCCATTTTTTTGTTGAAACGTCTCACGTTTGCCCTTTCCGATAAGTCAAGGTTGACGTCGTTAGAGGGAGTGCCACGTGTCAGTTCCTCGATTTTTTGAATTTTTTTATTATTTTTTTTTTGAATTTTTTATTTTGAATTTTTTTAAAAAAATTCAAAAAATTGCCACGTGTCAATATGTCATCGTGCCACGTGACAATGACAGAGTGATGTGGCAGTGACAGTGACACGAGTCAATAACGTGTCATTTCCTTAGTCTCAATTTGGTTCCTTTATTTTAATTTGTCTCAATTTAGTCCCAATTTTTGTAAAAATGAGCAATTTTGTCCCTCTCCAAATTGAAATCAATTTTAATTTCTATATAAATGTACACAAATATTTCCATCAAAATTGATATTTCAAGTAAATATTTTTAACCAAATTAAGTTCATTTAATTAATATTTTACATTGAA
>Ga0099822_1004654_pt1 | contig 17893 bp, 9 predicted proteins | sample CowpeawhiteBW_FD_76839 | JGI IMG/M metagenome (GOLD analysis project Ga0099822, IMG submission 76839) | Root nodule microbial communities of legume samples collected from California USA - Cow pea white BW | ecosystem: Host-associated > Plants > Roots > Nodule | place: USA: California | collected...
CTATATATATATATATATATATATATATATATATATATATATATTTTTTTTTTTTTTTTTTTTTTTTTTTTTTTTTTTTTTTTTTTTTTTTTTTTTTTTTTTTATATTTTTTTTTTTTTTTTTTTTTTTTTTTTTTTTTTTTTTTTTTTTAGAATTTATTTTATATCTCGGTGTGAGTTTTAGTTTGATTTCATGCTTTTTTTAGTTTCATGGGATAATAGATAATAAATGAACTTTTGAAATAATCTAACAGCAATATTAAAATTAAAATTCAATATAAAATTTAATAAAAGAAAAGATTTGTTAAAATTATTAAATTTATCATTATTTTTATATATGAGATGTTCATCAGAAAATATATTATAAATCATGCATTTTTCTTTTTTAAAGATATATGAAATTTAAAATATGAAATTTCGTAATATGTAATAAGTAATTTTTATTTGTATGTGCGGTGTAATTCTATTATCAATTTGATAAGATTTTTATATTTTTTTCTTTTTCTTTTTTTATATTTTAATAAAATTTTCATATAATTATAATAATGTTTAGTATAACTTTATTTAGAAAAAAATTATATTATATCACACTATTTCAAAAGAGAAATATACTTTTCATATATTCAGTTTTTAGCTTTATCTTAAAGAATATTATATATATATATATATATATATATATATATATATTACAAATTATATCATATAAGTAGATATCTAAAAGAGTAAAAAACTGTGCTATTAGTATTCTTTTAATTCAAAAGACTTAATAAAAAAAATTGATTATGTAGACTTCTGTTTTTTCCGTGTGCAGAGCATTTCATGATTGGAAGTAAGAGAAAGTTAATCACTGTTTTTGTTTTCTAAATGAAGAACTCTTTTATATATAATTTGCATAAACATATCTATGAGTATAGTAGATAACTAATTTTAACGGACAATATTTAACAAAATATTCTTTTTAGTTACGGAACTTTTTAATTATATACATTTTTTTATCTATAATAGGACTCAAATTTAAGTTCTTAGATTACTGAAGAGAGTAAAGTGTTATTAAATTGTAATGAGAAGATTGATATTTTTGAATTGAAACCCACATGGTCCAGAGGCAAAATTGGGATTTTAGAGCATGTGCTTGCATTTAATCAATGAATTGAATAGTGGGTTGCACAACCACATGCCTAAAACCATCATCAGTAACACTCTCTATCATTCCATCACTGTAATTTTAATTCACATTCACACAAACTTAATAAACCACTTTCAATTCTATATTCTTGCCTTTGTCTTAACCTTCTTTGTACTTTTCTTTCAACCACAACTCATTTTGTCATCTTTTCTCTAACCCATTACAAGCAGCATCAGGACAACAATTGAACAACAAGGAAATCAGAAAAAGTTATATTACCTTGGTTATTTGAAATCATTTTTATTTTAACCCTTCAAAATCTTGCATCTATTTCACCACCTCTTTGATTTTCTCAACTTGATAAAATAATTGCTGTGGTCAAACATAATAATGAGCTCTCATATTTTTGAAAGGCTCACTTTGTGCTTTTTCATGTTTGCCTTCATAATTATACCCCACAAATCCCCAAATTTAGGGTAAGAACTGCAAGTCCCATTGAAGAGATCAAAGATTGAGAGAAAAAAAAAATAATAATGAGTGGGGCTAGCTAGATCCTAATGATTCATAGTTTTGTGAATAAAGGTCACTTTATAGCAGTGGTTATTCAACACATTATGGTTATTTGAGAACATGATAATAATTTGAATGTACATGACATCTTATGCACTTTTAATCAGAAAAAAAAAAACCTAAATTTTCAATTAATCAGTGATTTTTTCCCTCTTTTGAAAAAAAAAATCAAATGTTTAATGCATACTTTGATTTAAGCTTACATACTCAAATTAAAATGAAGTTTACAAAATGAGTTTCTAAAAAGAATCACAATTGTTTTCCATTCAAACTTGGTTTCAAAACAAATATAGGTGTATAGACATAAGCTTCTAAATCAAAATGTAGTTAAATTTGTTTAGTCAAACATAAATTAAAACAAGCTAACTGAAAAACTAAACATAGACCTCTTCTCTTTTCTTTCTTAATCCTTTTCTTTATACTAAATATTGCATTAACCTTTTCCTAAATAAAGAAAGACCTAATATAATATTATTGGTGGACAGACACTCTGGAAATTGCAGGAATATTAGCTGTCTGTTTTTTTTTTTTTAACCAATGTAATACAAATCAAATCAATTTATATGGTCGAGGGATATCTCAGTAACAATTACATATAACTTATTATTATTATATATTATATTATATGTGCAGAGTTATGTCCTACATGTCATGATGTTTTAATCAAAATTATTAGAAGCTGCAAATATCAGTTTAAACACGTTGATTAAGAGGTAATTGAAAACGAGTTGGAAACAAAAAAGTTTGTACTTTTGGGTACATGTCGTTTAGCCTATTAAGCAAATAGCTAAAACCATTCTTAACATTGGTGTATGACGCACAAAGATTGCTTCTTCATATAGATGAAAAAGTGCTTCAGAAGTAAAGGCACTTAGCATGTAAAAGCTGCAGACATCAAAGAGGAAAAATCTCAGGCGTGTTTGATAAGTTCACTGACACAGTGTCATCATGCTTCATATTAATCAGTGTTTGGTTGTTAGACATTATAGTCCAAATCTTAATTGCTACATTAATTAAATTTGGTGAGAAATCTTTTTATAAATGTTGCACTGACTAGTGTTAATGTAAGAAATATTGTATGTTAGATTTTTTTTTTTATCTGCGCTAAAACGTGCTAAATCAGTGAAAATTATTTAAAGTATGAAATGAATTGTAGTGAAAATATGTGTTTGATTATAGTATAGGATTAGTTTGATTATTTACTAAGTGAATAGATGAGAGTTAGGGACAAAATTTATATTCTCCTCTCTGTTAAACCCAATATTTAATTCCTCCAAAAAAACAAACCAAATAACATTTAACTACTTATTTGTGGGTCATCCTTGTTAATTCCATGGTTTAGAGATTATTCAAAGTTGGGAAAGTAAAATAAACACTTGAGTGGTCCTTCCTTTTGAGACTTGATTGCATGTGGCATTATTTTGCATTAGTCATCTTCCTCATAAAATAAAAGTTATCACTATGCATTCATGTGCTGACAGCATAGCCATAATATTAAAAGGGACACTTAATTTATTCCACAAAAACATAAAACACTTAATTATTTCTTGTACTGCATTTTCTTCTTCAATATAGCATACCAAATTTGTGTTTTCCTTCACTTTTTTAGTGGACAAATTTGTTGCATTGAATATAATTTGTTCTTAAAAGTAATACTTTAATATTGTTATATTTTAAAATAATTAATCTCTTAAGAGTTATTTGTTTTTTCCCACTTTTTCTTTCTTTTCAACCAAATAAAACAATATTTTGTTTTTCTCACTGTCTTCTTTCTTCTCATTAGCGTCACCCTTAACTTCTGTACTTAAATATATTTATGGTAATAATATACATAAATTTACTTGCGGCAATTTATTCTAGAATGATTTTAGCATGTTTGTTTAAACAACATAATTTAAACTCATATTATAACTACATTTTTTTTTTCTGTCATACAATGTAAAAAGAAAAGGTACAATTTGAGTAACTCACATTTAATGGTGCCACAGTACCTAGTTTGTCCAAGTTAGTTGTCATGTTCCGAAATCCCATATCTAAGAGCCAAAGATTCTTGTTATGTTTTTCAAACGGCCCTGTTTTAACTAATGCTCTCTTATTCATGTGTTTATCATCCTTTGAATTTGAGTCCCTTTTGTCTCATTTGCTCTCTGATGGGGTCAGGGACACCATCCTATGCAACTGCCCAAACTCATTCTCTATGATGAATCAGAATTTCCCTCACACTGCTCTCTTCATGCTAACACCTGTACTTGAGAGTTTTCGAGGTGTTTGATAAAATACCTCGGTGTAGTCTTTTGAATTTTCTTCCTTTTTATTTCTCTTGTGAAGCATTTTCCTCTTAGGTATCGTTGTTTTTGGCTGGGTAGAGTTTGTTTCTTGGAAAGTGAAGGGATTTTCTGGAAAGAAAAAAAGGGTTTGTTTGCTTTAAGCAGAAAGAAGCTGAAGTTGTTGTCTTTTTGAGTTTTTTTTTTTTCGTTCTCAGCTTTCACTTGGGAAAAGGAAGGGAAAGGTGGAAAAGGGGGACATGGAGATAGAGCCTTTTGAGAGTGAGCATTGTAAGGGAGTTAAGTTCAAAAGCACAGAAACTTAGGAGAGTGTCTAGTTGGAGTGTATGGAGAAGGAAGAAAAAAAGAAGATAAAGGGAAGCATTAAGGATAATATGCCAACAGTTTGGTTCTCTCTGAAGAAGTCTTTACACTGCAAATCTGAACCATCTGATGTTCATGACCCCAAAACAAGGAAGCACTTGAGCACAATCTTGACCAAGAGAACAGGGAGGTCAGGGTGTTCCAGGTCCATAGCAAATCTCAAGGATGTAATCCATGGAAGCAAGAGGCATCTTGATAAGCCACCAAGTTGCAGTCCAAGATCCATAGGGAGCAGTGAGTTCCTCAACCCCATAACTCATGAGGTGATTTTAAGCAACTCAAGGTGTGAGCTGAAGATAACTGGGTATGGAGGCTTCCAAGAAGGAGTTGGCAGTGGTGGCAGCAATGCTGGTGGAGGTAGTGGTGGTTCAACTTTTGTGGGGACTTTAAGGCCAGGGACTCCTGGCCCTGGAGGGCACCCTACAATGCACTACTTTAATCCTTCTTTTAGGACCTCATCCACCCCTCCAAGGAAATCTCCTTTCCTCTTATCAGATAAAGAAGGGTCTGCTCCTCCTGGCCTTCAACCTAGCACTAGGTTGTCTCTTGAGACGGATTCTAATGGGTCTTCAACTGTGACTTGCCACAAATGTGGAGAACAGTTCAACAAATGGGATGCTGCTGAAGCTCATCATCTGTCTAAGCATGCTGGTAACATGTTTTCTCTTTCATTTTTCCTACCCAAATATTAATGTTAATCTTGTTTGGTCTCATGGTTGGCTTCTATCTTCATGTTGAAGGTCCACACCCTATAATGTGCTTGTAACCTTCACTACATCATTGGCTTTTCTTATTTTTCTTCAATTTTTTTGTGACCCTCAAGTTGATTATTCAAACATTCTTCTGACCACAAACTTTCTGGCCACTTCTGTATCTGATCGACATAGATTTTTCAGTTGAGATGAGGAATATTAATATTATAAATCAGCATACTTTTTCAATTTGTGACAACAAAACTGATTTCGCTTTTTCCATTACCTTTCCAATTTATAACTATGCTTAGGATTCCCCATACCTTCAAAAATAAAGTGTCTAGGAGAAAGTCTTTACCTTTCTCCCCAACCCACATAATTCGAAATTGGTTGAAGTGTTTAATGACCTCCAAGTTTGTTACCATTTTTGTAGTTTCTTTTGACATTTTTGTAGCATTATATTCGTATATTTCAAGTTTAAGAGCAAGAAGTTTGGACTTGGCAGTGACTGAACTTGTGGAAGGAGATTCATCAAGGAAAATAGTGGAGATCATATGCAGGACTAGCTGGTTGAAGTCTGAAAACCAGTGTGGTAGAATAGAGCGAGTTTTGAAAGTGCACAACATGCAAAAGACTCTTGCAAGATTTGAAGAGTACAGGGAGATGGTGAAGATCAAAGCCAGCAAACTCCAGAAGAAGCATCCAAGATGTCTGGCTGATGGAAATGAACTTTTGAGGTTCTATGGCACTACTGTTTCATGCTCTCTTGGCCTCAATGGCTCTTCTAGTCTCTGCCTATCAGAAAAGTGCTGTGTTTGCAGAATCATAAGGAATGGGTTTTCAGCCAAGAAGGAGCTCAAGGGTGGCATTGGAGTCTTCACAACATCCACAAGTGGAAGAGCTTTCGAGTCCATAGAGATTTTTGGTGATGAACCATCACTGAGAAAAGCACTGATAGTGTGCAGAGTAATTGCTGGCAGGGTTCACAGGCCACTAGAAAACATTCAGGAAATGGCAGCACAAACAGGATTTGATTCATTGGCTGGGAAAGTTGGTCTATATTCAAACATTGAGGAGCTTTATTTGCTCAATCCTAGAGCTCTTCTTCCTTGCTTTGTGGTGATCTGCAAACCTTGAACCAAAAGATGATAAAATCAAACTCAAATTTGTGTAGTTTTGTAGATCCCCTTATTTTGGCCTTGTGGATGCAGTTTGTAATCTTTTGAAGAATTTTGATTCTTTCCTCAAGTCAATTCTGCTTCTTCATGTTCATTGTGTGAACCTCTCATTCATACATTTGTAATTTATTTTTTAATGGTTATGAATATTTTTACATCTGCACATGGCAACCTTAGGTTCAAGAATCATAAATAAATACAAGACTTGTGAGATTGTACTAAACCAGATTTAATAATTGTCCATCCAACATTTCTTCAAGACTGCAGTTCCCTGCAGGTTCTCTGTCGGTGTTACATTAATTGAAAGTCTAAAGAACAGACCCATTTAAACTGGTAATAACCTAGAAAACCTCCTAACCAATTAAATTTTTCATAGGCTAATTGAAAATTGCAAGGACCCTAGTTGAATGTTCCTTTTAATTAAGTGGTATTGACTTGCATAAAGTGGGAATGAATCATCCTTGGTTTAATCTAATGCAAGCGAAATGTTAGATTCCACAGGTGCCTACTAAAAACTTTTGGTTTGGATTATATTTCTAATAATTAACAAATATATTAAAGATAATAAACTATGATGTTCCTGTTTATCATTTAATAAAACAAGTTGTTATTTATGTATAAGATAATAGTTTATATAAAATAATTAAGAGAAAATAGATACATACCTTGTTTTACATCATTAATCATTAAAATGATCCAATCCACACATACACATTGTATGGGGGTGATGTGGTTGACCTTTTTAACCTTGTATGTGAACTAAACAAGTTGTGTTCCTCAAACTGAGAAGCTCCAACCTAGTACAAAAATGGCAAGTTGTTCATTTTGTATTTAATGTAACACCAAATAAATGGCATGTGACCCCTTCTTCCATGGTTTTGGTTCTAGCTGGGAGAGAGGTGATTCAAAACTTAAGGACAAACATAAAATTGGATTTTAAAAGTGAGATATTCAGAGTTGAGGTTTATGTTTTGTCTGTTCTTCACTTTGTGCTTTGAAGGTTCTTTGTTAATATTTAATGGCCATTTTGTCATCTTAATGTGAACAGTAACGGCTTAAGATAAGGTCTGGACCCATGTGTCATAACCCAAAGACAGGTCTCTTTCTGATGTCTCTTTTTACAGGAATATTATAAAATTATCAGATGACAATAACATGTCAAATTTGGAAATTTGTTCAGAAATAATATTTCTTAAAATAAAGTTATCAACTAAAATCAAGTCCATGTCTTTTTCTAAAGAATCAAGTTTGTGAAAAAAATTAATTTTTCACTAGTTTTCCATTTTATAAAATAAAAAGAGAATAATTTAATATAAGATTGATAAAAATAATAATAAGTTATATTTTTGGTCTTTATTAGCTTCTAAATAATGAATTAAATTTAAATAATTTAAATAATAAATTAAAGCAATTTCATATATGAAACTACATAATGGTATTTAAAAAGTATTATATAAAATAATACTAATAATTTTAAAAATTATTTAATATTTAAATACATTTTTCAGAGTAGCTTAACAAAAATATAAAAATGTATTATTAATTGAAAAAATAAGAAACAATTTTATATGATAGAAATAAAAAGTATGTCTGAAAAGTACATACATAAATATTAATTTAAAATTAATTAATATATTTTTTATTAATGATTATTATTATAAACTAAAATAGTAATTAATATATAATTAATAAATTAATATATAATTAATAATATAATGTATGAATTAATATATAATTAATAATATAATGTATGAATTAATATATATTAATTATATATTAATTTATTAATATATAATTAATAATATATATATATATATATATATATATATTTATTGTATATTATATAAAGTTATATCATAAATATAAAATTTATAACACCAATTTAGAAATTAAATTTATAAAATAAAATATTATTAGTTATTAAAATAGTTATTATTATAAATAAAATATTATAATTGCTCGTTAAATTAGTTATTAATTAATTAAAGATTAATTTAGGAATTAATTTTTTTAGTAGTAAAATTCTTAATAGTTAATGTTTGTGATCAATTTTTCTTTGATAGTTAAAATTTTAGTAGCTAAATTTTAGAAACTAATTTAATTATTTATTCTAACTTTTTATTTATATAATGACTATTTTAATAACCAATAATTTTTTATTTTATAAATTGATATCTAAATTGATCATTAAAATTGATTTAAAATTAGTTGTTAATGAGACATGTTCTTGAGTAAATTAAATTAAATTGTATTATAACAAGTAGTAAATTTAATTTCGATTAATACTAACGAGATTTACAAAATTTTGCATTTAGTTATCTTAACATGTTATTACAATATTATAGATGTGAGTATTGAGTATCATAATACTTTATTTTTTATTAATAAGTACTAATATAAAATAATATTAATTAATATTTATTTCTTTATGTATTCTTCAAACATATCCTTTTCATTTATTTCATGAAATTATTTTTGTTATTCTTATCTCCTCAACTAGTAAAATGTTATTACTTTTAGGGATATATTTTTGAAACTAATCTAATTATGTATTTAAATATTTAGTAATTTAATTTATATTATTTGAAATTTACTATTTTAATATAATATATTTAATTTTAATTTCTATAAATTAATTTCAATTTAATTTTTTTATTTTGTTATTTAAATTTTATTCATTATTTATAAACCTAATAACGAAATAAAAGAACAAATACAAATTTTTTATTTTTATTTTTACTAATTTATACATTTTCTTAATTAGAAAAATTGAAAAACTTGTTCAGAATTTGATTTCTGGCATGGGGAAATTAAATTCTTACCGGAAAGGGCAAAACGATTTACTTTCAGTAAACAGAGTAAGCCTGAGTTTTGTTATGTAATACTAAAAAAAAAAAGTTATTTAAGAAATAAAATCGTGGAATTTGGTAAGATGGACGTTCTTTTAGAAACTTGGTAAGATTATTTTCTTCTGCTCCTTATTTAATTTTACAATATCAAAACCTTTTAAAGCCATTAAAGATATTCACAAATAAGTCATGTAGAAACAAATGTTTGATATGGTAAATTTATTGGTGACTTGAAAAGGCCATGAGTCCTCTGAGGCTGTACCTTAGTGGGGGTTGGTAGTGTCACTTAAATACTGTAACATCTGTACAGCTTTCAGTTCTCATGGCACATGCACCTCATTAATGTCTCTACTAACCCTCTTTATATTTCCCTGCTTTGGAATGGAGGTCATTCAATGAAACTCCTCATATTTCAAATTTTGAAGTCTACCATGCTTTCATAAGATTGAATTTGCAAAATGACCTAGCTTTGTGTTGTTGACTTACAATAAGACTACACAAACCATGATAAGCTTTTTGGCTAATTATCTCAACATAGGTTTATGAACTATTTTAACTGCTTTGCTCTTTAATGTTTGAGGCACATTTTGACACTTTTGTTCGAAATTTAAGTATCTAACTCTCACATTACACAAATATAGAAAGTTAAACGATTTAAGGTTTTAGTTTGGATATAATTAGGGTTAACAACATATTGATCGGACACAAATAGTGTCTATTCATATCTCGACTTACAACAAAAAAAATTTCAGGTTACCTATCCTATTGTTCGTCGGGTACTCGTTAAAAAAATACTTTTAAGTTTTTGAAAATATGCGGATATTCTTGGATATCCGTATATATTTAAGAAAATATATTTTATAAATTCTTAAATAAAATTTAAATAAAAATACAAAAAAATATAATTTAAATTAAATTACAATTTAATTAATTAAATTTAAACTAAAAAATAATTTAAATTTAAATTTAAATTAAATTTAACTTGATAAAATATAAATTAAATTGTATAAACGGGTATGGCTAACATGATACCTGTATCCAACCTGTTTATAAACGGTTATTAAAATACCCACTACTCGTTATGCATGGACAAATACTAACTATTCACCGTAAATTTTATCCATAGATATCTGCATACATGAGTATTTTTGTTGTTATTAAATGTAATATCAACCTTTTATGCAAATGAAATTCTGTCTTATTGGTATTATATATTTCCAATGAATTTTTTTATGAAAAGACCATTGGTTAATTCTCTCATGAAAAAAGTAAGGGTGTTGTCGGATAAAAAATTTTAAAAGAGAAAGCTTTACTTGAAAATTATATTAAAAATGTGTATTTTACTAAAAGATTATCTCACTCATAATTTTGTTTTTAAAACATTGGATTACATGTACCTAAAAAGCATATTTGCACAATGAAAGGGCAAGAGGTCAAAGTTACCAAATAGCTCAACCTCCCTAATGGGAAACAGTTTTGATATTACTAGAGTTTGAACTTACTAACTTTTCTTATTATGCTTACCCTTTGGCTATGGCTAGTTCTTAACGAAATTTTCTTCTTATAAATAACTTTGGTCCCAATCTAGACCAAAAATATCTATTTATGAAAGTACAATTAGGTCACACCTATTCAGCAGGTTTGCCTCTATCAGCATCTTGTCTTGCCTTCATTCACTCTACAAACTCAAAATAAGGAGTAACCACTATTGAAGTAGTTGATTCAGATTAAGACATAACTTTAAGTTCTAAGTGTTTTTCAACTCATCACAATCTTGGTCTAATTCGTTGTCATATATGTCATGCTTGAAAGTTTTGGTGTCTGCCTCTATTTCACTGATAATTAATGATGGCTAAGAAATGTTGTAGCCATTATGGTAAGAGAAAATAACATACCCAAAATTCAAGGAAGTTGTTGGTTTGGAAGAGGAATACATAATCTATTTGTGTGACAAACACAAAAAGCTCAATTTTCAAATCATGTTTAATGGTATGAAAAAAACTGCAACCTAAACAGGAGGTAAATAACTGTAGTCTAAGCAGCACGTAACTGTTTGATAAATTATATCTTCAAGGCCATGCTTGTAACTAAACCCCAAGTCTTCTAGCTTCTTTGATGAGATCTCAGAGAGAACTTTGTCATAAATTTTTTCAGTCTTCATGCAGATGTTTGAACATGAATACACTTTTGAAAGAAGAGTGGTTAAGTTAGACAATGTACAACTTTGGCTGCTGCATATGTATCTTCCTTCTGCTTTGGCATGCTCCATTAGGAACATGTGAGCCCTGCATATATCTTCAATGTGAACTAAAGCAATTGACCCCATTCTTGCATTTACAGCAGATAATATCTTGAAGTACTCAGTTTCACCTACATTTATGATCAATAGAGTCAAGTGAAGTCATAATAACTCAAAAAAAAAATTTATGTAGAATTTTGTGTACAATCTAATGTTGGATTGGATTGTTTGTACTTCATGATGCAGATAGAAGCACAGAGGTACATTTTTCTTTGAAGAACTTGTCATAATAGATACTTAAGTTCACAAATTCAGGAATTGAATGAAAGTTATTGAAATAAATATTAATTTTAATACTTAAGTACATTTTTCTGTTAGGCATAGTTTCTCATTTAAAATCACCTGTTAAAGGAGACAACAGAACTTTAACACTTTTTGGTACATTAGTAGTGAAGAATGGGCCTGCAACAGTGCTTGTGATTATTGACACAAGATCAATGCCATTATCTTTTGCAAATTGAAATGCTGCATCTTCAGTGAGAAGCTTTGAAAGTGCATAAACCTGGCACCATAGAGAAAATTCTCAAGGAATGTAACCAATTTGGTGTAAATTGCAAGTGAACGACTATTGAAAACATCACTTATTAATTACCCATCCACTTGCTTGTGTATTCAACACATTTTCTGGTTGGATTTGGCAAGTTTCATCCACCATAGTTTTCCAATTTCCATTGCTTTCTCTGGCAGTGATGGTACTGATGGAAGATGTGAAGACAACCCTTTTCACGGAATTGGATTTCAAACAAGACTTGAGAAGGTTTATGGTTCCTTTGATAGCAGGGTCAATTATGTTTTCTTGAACATAAAACTCTGCAAGTTCAATTCAAAGAATATTTATCTGTTACCATTTTAGAAAGTTCAAAAGTGAAATGTACTGAACATTTAATGCATTACCATTGTTTTCTTTGTCACTAACATTGAATTCCATTGAGGCAGCAACATGGAACACACCAACACACCCTTTTACAGCCTCATCGAAGCTTCCTTCTTCATTCAAATCCGCTTTGAAAAATCTCAATTGGTCACCACCCTTCCACAGAGACAGAAGATGCAATGACTTTGCTTTTACATAGCCACAAGAAAATGAAGAATGAGTCATGATTAATATATAGAAATATTTGTATTAGATAAAATTAAGCATATGATAACAAAGAATTTGATTTTGAGGTTCATTGGCCCGTCAGATACTACAAAAACTGCTATTGATCCCGAATGTATGTTATTTTTATGTTTTCCTCTGAAAATAGAATAGAATGTGTTTTGCATACCAAAAAAAAAAGTCTTTGATTAAAGGAATCATCTATTGTTACGGCTAAAAGTAGTTCCGCAAAAGAGAAATAATGGGCTCTAGGAGACTAGTAATAATGATAATTTCTTCCTGCACCTCCATAAATTCCCCCTGCGCCCTATATATATATAAAAAATCCGTTTTGACCTTTTCTAAATTGTGTAATTTGAAAGTCAAAAATACTTTTGAATTGTGAATCTATAAATAAAAAATAAATTCTAAATTATGCGATCCGAAAATTTTATTCTGGAAAGTTTCCAGAATATGTAATCCAAAAGTCATTTCACATAAATAAAATGGTGTTTTTAAAACTTTGTAGGGTTGCAAGAAGTAGAAGCCTCAGCAAAGAGACCAATAATGGGCTTCTAGGAGACCATAATTAATGGAGCAAAGAAAGAGAGACCAAAATGTGAAATAAAAAGAAAAATAAATTTTTTATTTTCAAAATAATGGAAAAATTATAAATATCATGAACAATAAAAAATGGAATTAAAGTCATCCTAATTTATTATATTATTTATTTTATTTTAAAATATTATTATATTAGAGAAATGACAATTTAGTTATCTCCCCCTCGCTTCCAAAATTCAATTCTTACACATACTTGTAAATATTTACATAAATAGTTCGAATATAAATTCTTAAAAACACAAAAACACTTAAATTTGAGTAGCAAACTTTCTCCGATCTCCATATCTGACAATCACCTCAGAACTCGACAGAATTCATGATAAAATTTTTCGAACAAAGTAACATTATTGATTTCTAGATAATGTGATTTTAACGAATATTTTTTGTGCGTTGAAGGAACTTCTTAGCTAAGAAATTGTATGATTTTCATATAAATTCTGATTATCATGCTCAGTTCTCACCCTTTTCTTCTGGCTTCAGTTGATAAAATATTTCACCATAATGAGTCGGTGAACGTAACTAGCATTAAATTTAACCCTTTACTATAAAAATGGAGAAAATTTGGTAAAAAAATTAAAACTTGTGTTTAAGTAACTTCTTTCTGTCAAAATCTTCCATACTTCATGAATCATTGTTCTCTACCATCAACAATATTCTGCTGTATCAATTCTTAGTGTCTAAACCAAAAGATTATGGAAAATACAGAACAACAAAGTTATAATTTTCCATGTAATATTGCCATCACATAATGTTTCAACCAACAAATTTTTAATGATACTTACTAGTTTTTCGTTTTCTAGTTCAGCTTATCCGCTGAACTTTTTTAGTGTTGTTCCCCTGTTCAGGTATGTATTTCAAATATGTTAATTTTGATATTAAGAGAATTTTTGATATATATTTATACATAATAAAGAATCTAATTACACTTAATTTAATTAGAATAATAAGAAAAAGAGATTATATTAGTATATTAGAGATGAATACTAACCAGGATCTCTGACAGTGGCATGAACTGTGCAACCCCTTTGAAGAAGAGCTTCCACTAGCCATGAACCAATATACCCTGTGGAACCTGTCACACAGTATTTTTCTCTTGGACCAACTTCTTCATTGTTCTTCAACACTTCCTCCATTAATCCCTTTCTTAATCTTCAAACTCTTTCAAACTAAACCACTATGATGGAACCCTTTATATATGAAACTGTTTGATCTATATTCATTCTCTATTTAATAATGTAACCTAATCTTTAGAATATTATATACTGCATAGTAGGCAAGCACCAAGCACACAACTAGGCAAGTGCTATAAAATAAATAAGACAAAATCATCTTTTAGTATTAGCCATGTTTTAGAAAACCCCTTTTTTCTATAACAAACTATACTTTTTAACTCTCTCAAATTAATTTTTGTGTATACTATAAAATTAATTTCTATAACAGGTGAATTTTAATTTATATATTAATTAATATTAGTTTTTAAAAAGTTCATTTATGTTGAAAAATATTCAAGCATGTTTTTTAAATGAGTGATCGACTTGGTCATATTAGTATAAAGATAAAAAAAATATTACTTTTATGATAAAAAATTAAAAAAAAAATGGGTAAGTTTATCGTTTTCTTGCATCAGTTTCCTCTTTCAATCAACCTTTTCATCATTCGACGCATATGGTGTTTTCATTTGTCAAACATGTAATAGAAATTGCTAGGTTTCCCACTATTAAAGGAAAAGAAAATTCAAGAACTCTATAGCAGATTCTGAACCTTACGAATTCTGTAAGAAAAAAATATAATAAATTATAATTCTATTCATAAAATCCAAAACAATAATAATAATAATAATAATAATAATAATAATATTTTGAGCATAATTTAATCGGAATATCTAGAATTTTAAGGCAAAATACGACAATAGTAAGGCAAATCTGCAAATGAAGGTGAAATGAGATTCTTCTTCTCAAAATGTCAGTTTTTTATGATGATGATATAAAGTCATGATCTTCATGTTTGGTTGAAAGAAACTGCGTGACGAAACTGAATTTCTAAATCTATTGACATAATAGAGATTTATAATTGATATTTTTGTATATGTTAGGTTTATATATAAACATATATTATACTTTCAATTTGGTCTGAGAAAACGTATAGAAAATGAATTGTATCTGAATTGAAAAAGTTTGGATTAAGATATATGCATTATCTAGGTGGATGCGCATGACTTTAGTAATGTTGATCCTTTAATTCATGGCATATAGGAATAAAATTATACACTTTTTAGGGTCTATATCCACATCTGAAAACAGAAACAGAAAATGTTCAATGCACCATATAGTTCACACTGTATTTTCTTTTACTACCATCTAATGAATATTATTTATTTTAAGACTCTGCTTACATTTATTTTAATGTAATATTTTATTATTAAAAAATTGTAAAGTAGAAGTATGGGAAAAATGTAGTTGTGAAATGAAAATTTTTCTTGCTCAAATTCATAGTAAATTCATATTGTAACATCCCATTTAATTAATAACGTAATTAAAGTAAGCGTTACACTAGAATAATATCGTAGCACAGTCTTAGAGTTTAAAAATAACTCCATACAAATATCCAAAACGCGTAACAGAGTCAAATTGAACCAGATACAAATATTCTACAGTAATAAAATTGGGAATTTAAAGGATAGATACTACATGGGCCGTGACCCTAAAAGAAAATTCACAAAATAGGATCCAGCCCAGGCGGACTACGCAGCGAAGTCACCATTCCCCTGTTGACCGCGAGAACCTCTCGCCTCTGCTCACATCAATAAATTTATGATCATCGCAAAAGAGAAGAACCACATACAAGACAATCAAACAAGCAAAGGGTAAGCTACAGCCAAAAAGATTTTATCATGCAATCAGATATGTCTTCACAGTCCAATATACATATATCATGCAAGCATGTTATGACCTTCCAATCAATACACTAAGACTCGACTCATCCGGATACATATAATCTGGTCAGATTTAGCGGATGCTTGCACTTGTGGTGGATACCTCTGCTCACCCCCGAGCTATGTGTTACAAGTGTTACAATGAATCAATCCCCCACACACAAGGTTAGCTCTTAATGAGTTTCAAGCCTCCTGCTACTCTCACCACAAGAGTCAGTGCGCTCTAAGTGAGACTAACTGACTCCTTAGAGTGTTAGGATGCAACCTTACCTTGAATCCTTACCAGACAATATAGATGGGGCACCACCATGGACACCCACTAACAGGGGCCATGGAATTACGTCCCGACCACTGAAGCACGACCCTGAAACCTCACCAAGAGATTCCAAGGAATTACGCACTGACACATACCAAATATATTCAAACAACCAAATAACAATAATCATGCATTCAAACCTCATGTCAACATTTGTAACCACTTTCCATTTGTATTCCATGTTGAACCCATGCCATCTCATTATTCCAATTTCATGAATATAGAGTCTCATCTCATACCAATATCATTACCATTTTAATATCATCCATCTCATTCACTTTACATGCTAAGGTCACACCAATATATCAATTCAATTCGTAACTACATATATTCCATGCCATTTCTCATACTTCATACTTAAAACATATCAATCAATCAACCAAACAACTTATAGTACCCAAGTGAAGAAAACAGCGAAGCCTACAACGCATCTCGCTCAAGCCAGAAGCCCTCGCTCAGGCGAGAGGGGTTCCCTCGCTTAAGCGATAGGCCCTCGCTTAGGTGAGCCCACTCTGAGGCCAAATGTGAGGTCTCTCGCCCAGGCTGCAACTACAGCGACACACCTCGAGCTCTCACGCATTCTCGCTTAGGCGAGCATCTCTCGCCTGAGTGAGATAACACCTCACTCAAAACTAAGACCATCTGCCTAAGCGAGAGCTCGAGCACGAGCTAGGGTTTGTTCTCTACAAGTCTCGCCTAGGCGAGATCGGGTCGCTTGGGCGAGAATAACAGGTTTTGCCACTGTTCATCCTGCAACAGCTATATTTTCATACTCAAACAATAGTATCAACCGGCACATGCATCCACAGTAGCATACAAGCTCAGAAATCACGAAACAAAGGCAAAACAAACATCAATCACATCACATAGAAAGGTTTCTAGCTTCCCTTACCTAGAAAGGAGCTAATCTCGGCTTCAACTCTTAAACAAACGGGACCGGCAGCTCCAAGAGCAGATCTAAGAACTGGAACCAGTAGCACAGAACAGGAGCGAGGGCACTAAAGTGGACCTCTAGCGGGAAAAGAACAACAGAACCTTGAAGGAAAACAGTAAGGGTTGAGGTTTAACTTACGTGAAGACGAGATGAGCTTAGAGCTAGCTTGACCAAGAGCAGCCGTGAGTAACCCTAGTAGAGCGTTCTGAAAAGAAGAGGGGCAGCGTTTTAGGTTCTGTTTTGCAAGAATGAGGCGGAAAGGGAATCCCTAACAGCTTTAGGGGCCTTAGCACCCTATGGACCAGCCCTTAGGCCCAACAGATTAAGGCCAGCCCTTAAACATTAGGGCAAAAAAATAAAATTGGACCTTACACATATTGTTGGTACCATTGATAAGTAAATTCTTATCTTGGTGGAGGAGGAAAATATGTATCATTGTAATAATTAACAACATGTTACTAACCCAATGGTTATGTTAATTTGGATTTAGCCAAATAAATTAATTATTTATGTATGTTTCCCATGTTGTGGATATAGGATAAGAAGGAATTAAAAGTTAGATAAATATTACTTATGTATAGTAGAATATATATATATATATATATATATATATATATATATATATATATATATATATATTTATATAAATTA
>Ga0099822_1004658_pt1 | contig 17887 bp, 20 predicted proteins | sample CowpeawhiteBW_FD_76839 | JGI IMG/M metagenome (GOLD analysis project Ga0099822, IMG submission 76839) | Root nodule microbial communities of legume samples collected from California USA - Cow pea white BW | ecosystem: Host-associated > Plants > Roots > Nodule | place: USA: California | collected...
TGTTCTTGATTTTTCTTTCTATCCTAGGCTTTTCTCCAATACTCTAGAAGTTTCTTTACATTTCAATAACTCTATCTTATATTTTTTTTAGATTCTTCTAGAATTTGCATTATACTTTAATACATACACATATATACTACTTTTTATAGTGCTTCTTACCGTACCAATTATAGTTGACTTCTATCTATCAATTACAGCAGAATCACTTCCTTCGTATCAACAAATTAAACTTATCCATAAATCATAAAGTCAATCATTTCTTTTATTTCATCATACACCACACACATATATAAATACACTCAATTTTCTTCTACAATTTTGACAGAAAAACCATAGATTATACATGTTATCTAGTCTAAGAAAATCTTAGTCTGAAATGTAGTAATGCTACCTAATTTTCTAGTCTTATAAAGAATTATACAAGGAGTGTGATACTCTGCAAGGAGTATTTACATGAGTGATTATTAAAAAACCCTTGAGCACTTGGATATTATTTTCTTCTGTTTTCTTCTCATTATTTGTGACTGCTACTCTATTCATATGCAACCGCACCCTCAACATCAATCCTCTTTCTTCAGCATTTTATAAATCTACAATATGCCTGAAGGAGGACATCTTCTATGGCACATCTAATGTTGATGAGTCCTTCAGTTAATATTTCGAAGAGCTTTACGGTTCTTATTTTGAACAGTGTTCAATGGTTAGACTTCCAATAAGAGATGCAGAACTTCTACCTAACTCGAATGGAAGCCTCTTTGACTATGTATCAGCTGATATTCTGGTTAAAATAGAAGTGTTTGATGAGTGTTCTTCTTGTTACCGTCTTAGACGAGGCTAGTGTCAACTTGACAACCAAGGGAAGTTCTTATGTATACAAGGTACCTTGTTTATTGATGGAAATAATTTGTTTCAACTAGCTCCTAGGCTGATGATTTATCTCTCGTAATTCTGATGTGGAATGAAGAAACCTGATCTAAGTATATCTAACTGGTTACGTTATGAAACAAGCACTTAAGGATCCAATATGAGTTCTCACTCTCTCATGAAGTTTAGTTATAAGAAATGGTTATTTAACCAATCCAAGTTACCACTTATTTCTACTTAAGGTTTTATTGTTATTTGTTTTTGTTTAATTCCTATTTTTTTCATGTTTTGCAGAGAAAACTAGTAGAAAGGTGAAGATAGTGGTAGCAGGAACAAATTTTTCAACCCCTGATTCTCTCTACAGTGATTTATTTAACTTCGAACATAAAAGTACAACATTTTGTAAATTATTTGTCAATCTTGTATCATAGCAGGTTAAATATCTTCACTGGTTGATGGAGTTTTCCGATATAAGTTCATCTTATGAATAATGATGAGTGATTAAATACAGAAAAAAGATGTAGATGTATGGTGACTTCCTATAACAAAAGTAAATAAATAAATAATCTCCTGCAAACAATCTCATAAGAAAATAAACAAAGCATCATGGGGGGTATGTTTTTTTCTTATTTTAAATCCTTACTGTAATAAACCTACAGCTACATCAGCTGCTGGAGCATTGGGAATTTTGATGGTGTTGGCTTGCATCTTACGAAGATACTATTTCCACAAGAAGAACCCCATTTACATAATGATTGAGAACTTTCTCCCATCTGCTCACCTCAATAAATTGATGATCATCGCAAAGAGAGAAAAACCACACAAAGCACCTACAAACAAGTAGAAAGGGTAAGCTAGAGCCAAAAAATGGGTTATCATACAGTTACATAATATTTCATAGTTCAAGATACATATGTCGACTAATCATGTTATGACTTGCAAACAATACACTAAGACTCAGACCCGACTCATCTAGATACATATAATTAGTCGGATTCACCGGATGCTTGCACTTGTGGTGGACTTCCCTGCTCTACCGAGCTAAATGTTACAATGTCTCATCCCCCACACACAAGGTTAGCCCTTAATGTGTTTCGGGCCTCCTGCTACTCTCACCACTAGAGTCAGTACGCTCTATGTGAGACTAACTGACTCTTTAGAGTGTCAGGATACAACCTTACCTTGAATCCTTACTAAATTATATAGATGGGGCACCACCATGAACTCCCACTAACAATGATCATGGAATTACGTCTCGACCAACTGCGACACCACCATGATATCTCACCTAGAGACCCATCGAATTACGCCCTAACCAATGAGGCAACACCACGAAACTATCGTGGAATTACGTCCTAACCAAACCAAGAACAGATTCCATTAATCATTACAACTTTCATGGTCATACTTAATCCATGATCGCATATATAACCAACCATTCATTCATATTCCATACTAAGATCATGCCAAACTCATCATTCACCACCCATAAACATCTTTACTCATGCATATTCACCAATCTCATGCTTTAATATATTAATACAATCAAACACACGCCAAACAACCAAGAACAGAGGGATATCAAAACAAGGATGCACTCTTGCCCAGCTCCTCGCTTAGGCGAGCTCCTTTCGCGTAGGAGAGAGCTCGAAAAGTGGGGAACAGTGGCTTGCGCATCCTCTCACTAAGACGAGACCTCCTCGCTTGAGCGAGATGGGCTCTCGCTCAAAACAGGAGCTCACAGCCTGAGCGACAGCTCGCGCAACACATGATTGAGTTTTTTGATACTCTCGCTTAGGCGATATCCATTCCCTTGGGCGAGATTATTAGATCTCTGCCACTATTCCTGCAATCCAGCATAGAAATCAACCAAAACAAGGCATAATATATATTTATACTAACTTAAAAACCATAAAATCACCCAAGAGCACAAAACAGAACTAAAAACGCAGCCAATATATATTCAAATGCGAACCCTAGCTTCCCTTACCTGGAAAGAGTCTAATATCAGACTTTGACCCTTATGCCAGCGAACCCAATAGCTCCAGAAGCAGATTCTACGAATTGGAATAATGGCACAAAAAGAAAATGAGGTTACCACAATGGACTTCTAGTGGATGTACGAAAAGGGGACTTAGAAAGGGACTAGAATGAGCTGAGAGTTAACTAGAGTAGGGTTAAGCTAGCTTGAGCTGGACTAACGACTAAACCCTAGCAGAACCTCTGTGGAGAGCAAAAGAGGAGTAAGCAAGCACTGTTTTGCATGAATGACAAGTGGAAGGGGTTTGGTTGCCTTAGGGGCCTTGTACGCCTTATGGGCCAGCCTTTAGGCCCATTAGATTGGGCAGCCCTTAAAATAAAGGGTTAGAATATAAGTGGGTCTTACATTCTCCCCAACAACAAAAATTTTTGACCTCAAAAATGAAAACTTACCAGGAAAATAGATGCGAATGTGACTTCCTTATAACCTCTTCTAATTCCCAAGTAGAGTCATTGGTCCTCTGATCCGAGATGATTTTGACAAGACTGGTGGTACTTCCATAGTAAGATCCTCCCTGATCTGAACATCCTCAGCTTCTAACACATGAGACAGATCAAACATACTTTCTCAACTGCAACAAGTGAAACACCGGATGGAGATTTGCCAACTGAGGGGACAAAGCAATCTCGCAAGCCACTGACCTAATCCTCCTCGAGATTTGATAAGGGCCAAGGAACTTAGGAGAAAGCTTCCTCGAGCGGAGAGTCCTTCCCACACCAGTGGTTCGGGTCACCCTCAAGAATACATGATCACTAGCCGCAAATTCTAAAGGCCTCCTCCTACGGTCTGCATATGCCTTTTGTCTACTCTACGAAGCCTGCATCCTATCTCTCACCATCCTCACTTTTTCAGTGGTCTGCTCTAACAACTCTGGCCCGACAAATACTGCCTCCCCATCCTTATACCGACATAAGGGAGTCACACACTTCCTATCATAAAGAGCCTCATATGGCGCCATGCCAATGCTCACATGAAAACTGTTGTTGTAGGTGAACTCTATTAAAGGTAGTACTTCATCCCAAGCACCCAAATGATCCAGCACGCATGTCCTCAGCATGTCCTCAAGCGACTGAATCGTTCTCTCAGACTGGCCATCGGTCTAAGGATGATAGGCTGAACTCATAGTCAACTTGCTTCCCAAAGCACTCTGCAAAGTCTGCCAAAACTGTGAAGTGAACTATGGATCCCTGTCTGATACAATGCTCGAAGGTACTCCATGCAGCCTCACAATTTCCTTAATGTACAACTGGGCCAACTTGGCCATGGACATCCTCAAGTTTATCGCCAAGAAATGAGCACTCTTGGTTAATCGATCCACTATAACCCAGATGGTGTTATAACCCCTAAAAGTTCGTGGCAAATGGGTCACAAAATCCATCGAGATGCTATCCTATTTCCACATTGATATTTCCAAGGGCTGTAGGATCCCACCAGGTCTCTGATGCTCTACCTTGGCCTTCTGACATGTTAAACATGCTCATACAAATTGTGCAACATCCTTTTTCATACCTTTCCACTAGAAGGTTTCCTTGAGATCTTGATACATCTTAGTCATGCCAGGATGCAAACAAAGACGACTATTGTGCCCTTCCTCAAGGATCAGCCTTTTCACCTCAGCATCGTCAAGCACACACACTCTGCCTTGGAACTGCAGTATACCATCATTTCCTAAAGCAAAATCCTTTGCTTCATCCGATCCAAGCTGTTCTCTCACCTTGTTCAAACTGGCATCTAATAAATGCCTCTACCTAATTGAGTCTAAGAAATCACTAGATATAGTTAAAGTACTACACCTAATGAACTCGGATCCCAACTCCACCTGTAACTTCATATCTCTGAACTGCTCTAGTAGCTCCACCTCCCTCGTCATAAGATGCGCAGTACGCACTTCCTTCCTACTCAAGGCATTTGTTACCACATTTGCCTTCCCCGGGTGATATAGTAGCTCAAAGTCATAATCCTTCAGGAATTCCATCCACCTTCTCTGTCTCATGTTTAGCTCCTTCTAATCGAATAAATATTTGAGGCTCTTGTGGTCACTGAACACACTAAACTGTGCACTGTAGAGATAATGCCTCCAAATCTTCAAGGCAAACACAATAGCCGCTAACTCCAAGTCATGAGTTGGATAGTTTCTCTCAGGCACCTTGAGTTGTCTCGAAGTATATGCCATTGCCTTCTTTTCTTGCATCAACACACAACCAAGCCCTAAGTGAGAGGCATCACAATAGACCTCAAAAGGTTTCCAGACATCCGGAATGACCAATATGGGAGCACTCGTCAACCTCCGCTTAAGCTCTTGAAAGCTTTCCTCGCACTTATCCGTCTAAGTGAAAGGTTGGTCCTTCCGGGGAAGCTGTGTCAAAGGCGCCATTATCTTGGAGAATCCCTCTATGAATCTCCTATAGTAACCAGCTAAACCCATAAAGCTTCTGATCTCTGTGGCCGACTTGGGACTCTCCCACTTAACCACTACATCCACCTTTGTCGGATCCATCGCTATCCCCTGGGCGGATATCACATGACCCAAAAACTGCACTTCATCCATCTAGAATTCACATTTGGATAGTTTAGCATATAATTGCTTCTCCCTCAGAACACCAAGCACTAGTCTCGGGTGCTCGACATGCTCCTTTTGAGTTCTGGAATAGATAAGGATGTCGTCTATGAAGATTACGACGAACTTATCTATGAATGGCTGAAACATCCTGTTCATGTAGTCCATAAACACTGTCGGAGCATTGGTCACACCAAAAGGCATAACCATATACTCGTAGTGGCCATATTGGGACCTGAAGGCCATCTTCTTTACATCATCAGCCTTCACCAAGATCTGATGGTATCCTGACCGCAAATCGATCTTCGAGAACACCGATGATGTATGTAATTAATCCATCAAGTCATCAATTCTCGGGAGAGGATACTTGTTCTTGATGGTCATCTTGTTTAACTACCTGTAGCCCACACACAGACATGAACTTCCATCCTTCTTCTTCACCAACAGTACCGGTGCTCCCTAGGGTGAAGTACTGGGTCGTATGAACTGTTTTCCCAACAATTCCTCTATTTGCTTCTTGAGCTCCACTAACTTCGTCGGGGCCATATGATATGTGACCATCGACACTGGACCGGTTTCCGATACCAGGTCAATAGAGAACTCCACCTCTTTACAGGGAGGCAACCCTGGTACTTCTTCTAGAAATACATCTTCAAACTCGTGCACCATCGGTATAACTGATGCCCTTCCTTATTTCTCCATCTCGAGATGCGTGAAGATTATGTAACATTGTGTGCCCCATTAGATCTCCTTCATAAACCCTTGAGACGATACTAACTCAGGCTCCTCTAAGTTGGGAAACAGTTACATTTTCTCTCGGCAATCTATAAGAATGTGATTCCAATCCATCCCCAAGATCACTTCCAACTCTTATAGAGGTAGACATATCAGATTCACCTTATATCTGCATCCTTCCACCTCTACCAGACACCTAGCACACAAGGCTGATGTCTGACCAAACCCGATGCCGGAGTAGATACCACCAACTCACACTACAGCTTACACACCGGCAGACCCAAACGTTTCACACAAGCATCTAACATAAAGGAATGTGTCGCTCTAGAATCATACAACACACACAAAGGTTCACCAGTAATCATGCAATGACCCGCAACAAGATTACCTATGCCTACAGCCTCTGCTCCCGTCATGGCGTAAACTTTGCCTATCGCTTGAGGCTGGTTGCCTCTGTTCCTCTACTGGTGTTGGGACAATCCTTGCCAAAGTGGCCCTCTTTGCCACAGTTGTTACATCTACGGTAGCCTTCCATATGCGGGCAGACTCTCCTCAGATGAGGGCCTCCAAACTAGAAGCACTACACTCGACCCTGCTGTGTGGGGAAGTTCCTAGACCCCTGGGACTAATGGTGAGGTCTATCATAAGGTTTCCTCATCTTCTTGTGCCTCGATTTGGACCTAGATGGTCCACCAATCCTTTGTTGTTGAGTGCGTTAACCCTCTACTTTGTTCTTCATTTTCTCCTTCACTTTGGCCTTTTGCACCAGTGCAATAAAGTCCTTGATGGACAGTGGAGCTACCATCTACCGGATATCACCTTTGAGGCCAATTTCCACTCTTTGTCGAGTGGCAATGTGTAGAAGCAGCTGAGATGCTTGAACTTCTCAGCGTACTCTGTTACTGACTTCCCTCCCTGGGTCAATTGGAGGAATTCTACCTCCTTGGAATATCGGACGCTGTTTGGGAAATATTTAGAGAGAAACTTCCCCCTGAAGGCCTCCCACGTGATTGTTTTTTCCTTTTCCTCCATGATGGATTTCATGCTCATCCACCAATGCTCAGCTTCTGTGGTGAGCATGTATACTATGAAGGCCAACCTGTTCTCCGTGGGGTACATTTTTGCATAAAAAATCCTCTCCATATCCTTTAGCCATTGGTCCGCGGCGTCAAGACTCGTCTTACCTCCAAACTTTACCGGGTGGTGTTTCAGAAAGTGCTCTAGACTCCACTCCCTTACTGCAGGTCGTGGCTTAGGACCAAAGACAAGGGTTGTTGTCCTATTCTCCTCCATATGTTGTCTATGAGCATCCTCAGCAGCTACCCTAACAACCTCCATTTGCTGCATCACCAACTGTTGTTGCTCAAGCGACGCTGCATGTCGCTGCATTGATGCGTCATGTTGCTGCATCATTACGGTCATTGTTGCCACCATGGCTTCTATGGCTCTGGCGTTATTTGGTACATCGCCCAGAGAGGCCTGAGAAGTCCTACGAGGAGGTGCCATAATCACTAGCACACAAGAAAATGACAAGTCAGGCTAGATAAGACATGAACTTAACTAAGAAAGCTAAGCGGACATCCAAGTCCACAGACTCTAAGGATTGACTGCTCTAATACCATAAATGTAACGTCCCATTTAATAAAATAACTTAATTAAATGAAAATCTTACACAGAATAATATAAGAGGCTAAGTCACTCCTGAAAATATCCAAGGTACATAAAAAGAAAAAACTAAGCCACACTATGATGCCAATACAAAACATAGTACAGAGATTAACAATATTCAAAACGATTGTCCAAGGGGTAGACAGTTACATAGGCTACAACCCTAAAAGAAACTTGACAGTAGAATTCAACCCAAGGCTATGAGGCGGAGTCTCCATTTTCCTGACGATCACGAGGAGTTCTCCCATTTGCTCACATCAATAAATTGATGATCATCGCAAAGAGAGAAAAACCACACATAGCACATACAAACAAGCAGAAAGGGTAAGCTAGAGCCAAAAAATGGGTTATCATACAATTACATACAATTTCATAGTTCAAGATACATATGTTGACCAATCATGTTATGACTTGCAAGGAATACACTAAGACTAAGACGTGACTCATCCAGATAGATATAATTAGTCGGATTTAGCGAATGCTTGCACTTGTGATGGACTTCCTTTCTCTACCGAGCTAAATGTTACGATGTCTCATCCCCCACACACAAGGTTAGCCCTTAATGAGTTTCGGGTCTCCTACTACTCTCACCACTAGAGTCAGTACGCTCTATGTGAGGCTAACTGACTCTTTAGAGTGTCAGGATACAACCTTACCTTGAATCCTTACTAAATTATATAGATGAGGCACCACCATGAACTTCCACTAATAGAGGTCATGGAATTACGTCCCGACCAACTGAGACACCACCATAAGATCTCACCTAGAGACCCATGGAATTACGCCCCAACCAATGAGGCACCACCACAAAACTATCGTGGAATTACATCCTAACCAAACCAATAACATATTCCATTATTCAATACAACTTTCATGCTTATACTCAATCCATGATTACATAGATAACCAACCATTCATTCATATTACATACTAAGATCATGCCAATCTCATCATTCACCACCCATAAACCATCTTTACTTATGCATATTCACCAATCTCATGCTTTAATATAGTAATTATTTCAAACACATGCCAAACAACCAAGAACAGAGGGATATTAAAATAAGGACGCACTTTCGCCCAGCTCCTCGCTCAAACAGAAAGATCTCGCTTAGGTGAGATGGACTCTCACTCACACGAGCTCCTTTCGCCTAGGCGAGAGCTCGAAAAGTGGGGAATAGTGGCTTGCGCATTCTCTCGCTTAGGCGAGACCTCCTCGCCTGAGCGAGATAGGCTCTCGCTCAAAACAAGAGCTCACCGTCTAAGTGATAACTCGCGTAGCACCTCGGTGAGTTTTCTAATACTCTCGCTTAGGCGAGATCCACTCGCTTGGGCAAGATTATCAGATATCCGCTACTGTTCGTGCTATCCAGCATAAAAATCATCCAGAACAAGGCATATTATATATTTATATTAACTTAAAGGCTATAAAATCACCCAAGAGCACAAAACAGAACTGAAAACGTAGCAGAAACACATTCAAATGCGAACTCTAGCTTCCCTTACCTAGAAAGGGGCTAATATCAGACTTTGACCCTTACGCCAACGAACCCAATAGCTCCTGGAGCAGATTCTACGAACTGGAACAATGGCACAAAAATAAAACGAGGTTACCATAGTGGACCTTTAGTAGAATTACAAAAAGGGGACTTAGAAACGGACTAGAATGAGTTGAGAGTTAACTTACGTAAAGTAGAGTAGGGTTGAGCTAGCTTGAGCTGGACTAAGGACTAAACCCTAGCAGAACCTCTGTGGAGGGCAAAAGAGGAGTAAGCAAGCACTATTTTGCAAGAATAACAAGAGTGGAAGGGGTTTGGCTCCCTTAGGGGCCTTGTATGCCTTATGGGCCTGCCCTTAGGCCCATTAGATTGGGGCAGCACTTAAAATAAAGAGTTAGAATATAAGTGGGCCTTACAAACTATAAGTATTATTATTATCATTATTAACTACAATTATTTCTATTATTATATTACTATTATTATTATTATCACTACTATTATTAAATAGAACTATAATTATTATAATAGTTATTATTATTATTATTATTATTATTGTTTTTATTATTATGGTTACATACACATTTAACTTTTACTTATCATATAAGAATCATGTTTCACTTAGTTGATCCTTTTATTTGTTTTGTTGTTTATTTATCTTTACATTTGAATAATTAATTCAATTCAAAAAAATAGTTACTAAAATTAGTAAAACAATAAAACTGAAATAATTTTTTTATTTTAAATAATTATTTAAGTTTAAAATATAACAATTAAGAGGATAAAATTGAAAAAACAAAAAAAGACACCAAAGATGTTTATCTCTTTATATATGTAATTGTGTTATTATTTTTATTATTTTTATTTTTATCACTATGCGATATTATTTTAGTGTTATTATTATTATCTATTATTATTGTTATTATTATTATTATTATTATTATTATTATTATTATAGTTAAACATACATTTTACATTTATTTACTACCGGATCATATCTCAATTACTCGCACTTTTTATTTGTTTTGTTATTCATTTTATTTTTATATTTGTGTAATTATTTGAATTAAAAAAGTTAGTTACTAAAATTATTAAAATGATAAAATGGACAAATAATTTTTATTATGAATAATTATTTTAATTTAAGAAATAATAATTAAGAGGATAAAATTGTATAAACAGAAGAGGACATAACAAATGTATATCTCTTTATATATGTAGTTATTGTATTATTCTTATTTTTATCACTATGAGATATTATTATAATGGTATTATTATTATTATTATTAATATTATTATTATAGTTAGACACACATCTTAATTTAATTTACTACGGGATCGTATTTCAATTACTTGTCATTTTTATTTGTTTTGTTGTTAATGTATATCTTTATATATAATTATAGATTATTATATTTGGCATTAGCCTTAATGTTAGCATTAATATTAATATTTATAGCATAAATATTATTATTATTATTATTGGTATCATTATTATTTTTATTATTATTATTACTATTCATAATGATGTTATTATTACAAGTGTGCTTTTTTAATTGTATAAAATGTTTTTATACTAAATACTTTTGCTAAATAGAGTTTTAATCTTTTAAAATTTTTATAATTTATAATTTACATTAATATTATTATTAGTATTTTTAATGGTTAAATAAATATAATAACAATTATATTATTATTCTAACAAAATTTAAAATAAATAAAAAGCAAACTAACAAAATTTAAAATAAATAAAAAGCAAAAAAAAAATGTTAGCACCGATTATAGGCTATTATAATTATTTCGTAAAATTAATTAATTGTATTATATTGTAATATAAATTCTATTTATTATATTTAAAATTGAAATTATTATTGCATCCCTTAAATTTACTAATTACTTTAATAACAACATTTATAATAATATAACTTAATTTTCATAATATTTCATTACATAATACTTTCACTATTTTATTATTTTAATATACAAAATAAAAAAAATACGTTCAAGAATCAGTATACTAGTTTTGTATTAAAAATTAAACCATGATATCGGTTAGACCGATACTAAAAGTAATAAATTTAAAAAAGAAAAATATATGCCACATGTTGGTTCTGAGATGCACAAAATGACAACAAAAAGTTTTAATATTAGACAAATTAGAGTATTGTATTGGGTTGACCGACGCTTTAGATTTTATAATAAAAATTACATTTAAAATTAATTGATGAAAAATGTTTGTATGGGCTTGTTAGACGCAATGAAAATAATTTCTTAATGTGAAATTATAAGCGTGTGTTTAGCTGATGCTATCTAAAATTTAATAGAAATATTTTAGATTTTAGTTTCCTCCCTTTTCTACGTCCAAAATGGGACGCAAACTTAGTGAGTAATCAAAATTTCCCATGATTTGATTGTTAACTTTATTCATTACGAAACCATAGTCTTTGAATTGTTATTCCTAATCGAGGTCCCCCAACATTGAAGGCAAAGATATTTGTGAACAAGGATAAGAGGTGTTTTCTTTGTTAAGGTAATTAAGTGGAACTAAAACCCTGAAGCATAAATTAAGGGTGGTATTATGATTGAGTTCGTTAAAAAACTGTATGTGCATATTTGATTTTGATGTTGTTTTGTGATTGAATCAACTATAGTGTAGGTTGAACAAAGACTTTTGGCATGGAGGTGAATCCTTTCTTGGGGCGGTTGAAAGTGAGGAGAGTTTTGTGCATGAATTTGTTTAGGTTGTAGGTTTGTGCATTTTCATAATGTTTATGCTTTTTTTCAATGACTGTTTTTGGTGCAAATTGTATTTGTGTTCTTTCTTTACAGTTAAAACTTATGTATTTTTTATATAATTGTATAATTTGTAAACATAAACATATAATGCAATTGAATTGGTGGTGTACTTTCATTGTGCTTATCTCAGTTCTTCTAATTTATTCATAAATGAAGATTTGGTTGTTAAAAACTACTGCCAATAACCCATATCAAGTTTATGTTTAGCTACTGAAATATGAAAATCCATCTATCTTTCTATAATGCCCTATTCTACTGAAATATAAAGTATTTTTGATATCTCGATGACTCTATTTTTTTTGTTTGGAAGAAGGTTGTATAAAAGGTCATACACTACAAAAGAAAAGATATATAGCATGGGTCATTTTATGGAGGTTAAAAAGACCTCCCCAAATAAAGATCATATGGGCTGATTATGATAGATTTTCTAAAAGCTAATAATAGAGGAGTTTTTTATTTTTTTTAAGGAGGTTTATGACCTCCGCAAATTGCAACACATTTGAGTGAATTAATGTGTTGATTCTCAAATCAGAAATCTTGAATGAAATTTTCCCAAGTGAAAACCTAAGTTCAGAGTGCCATAACCTCAACGAATCGAAAACCTCAGCCATGTCGTAGCCACCATTGCAGCCATCTCCGTCGCGGCGTCGCGCCATCTTTGTCGTGTCGTCATGTCGTCTTCGTCGTGCCATCTCCGTCGTGCCGTCTTCGTCGCTCCATCTCCGTCGCGTCGTCTTTGTTGCTCCATCGCGCTGTCTTCGTCGCGCCATCTCTGTTAGCGTTGTCTTCTTCGCTTCATCTCGATCGTGCTATCTCTGTTTCCCCGTCTCCGTCGCGCCATCTCCATTGTAGCCTCTGTGGTAGCCTCTTTCGTAACAAACGCCCTCTCCGTCACTCTGGCCCTCCATGACATGTGGTTGTGATCCAGTGGCTTCTGTAGAGTCAAGGTACACCAGGAATATTTTGTTACGTAGAGGTTCCTTATCGATATACCTACCACTTCTTTAACACATTGCACCAGTTTGCTCGATTTGTCACTTTCTACGATAGTACACTTTACTTCATAGCACACTTTTACAATTGAATTAAACACTACTTTCATGCTATCTGGGAGAGATTGGATGGAACTATTATCCCATCTGAAAATCATACAAATAAAAGGAGGATTATGAAGGAAAACTTAAGAACTACAAATTCATGAGTGTGAAGGATTTTCAAATCATTAATTTTTCCATTATAGTATAGCATGATATAAAATTTGTCGATCATATAATTTGGATTTAGATAAACCTTTGAATTGCCTGTGTGAAGAGTTCAAGTTCTTCTACTATGCCGTAGGAATCATAAGTATCATCTGGAAGAGAGATATAACCAATCAATTTGCTCTCTATCTTTCTTGCAATACTATATTCAGCTTTGTAAGTCATGGTCACTGACCACAAATAACACTCAACTACCCTATCTCTTGCGTAAGCCACCTTTGTCACAACATCTCTTGTTCAATGCTTTCTGAGAGTATCACTTATGGTCAATTAATGTGTTTCTTCACTTTTGTTTTTACTTTCAGCTGTAAATGGACTCATTACCTAATCTCAACTACCATCCTGATTTTATTCTCTATCTCTTTATTCATTTGTCATTTGTCATGTTTATGTGGCCTATTTTATTAAAACTAGCATTATTTGTGTGGCCTACATAGAAGAACAACTACCATTTGTGTTTTTAGTCTTGTCTTTATTCTGCAGAAAATTTAAAAAATTGTTCTAAAGTATATCCTAATACTAAAACTTACAAAACACTATTATAACAATGCTAACAAACCTAAATTTCCCTTTAGAAACTAATCTTAAAATTTTCTACTCCCTAGAATTATAACAACAAAATCAAAAAGTGCACTTATGAAAAAGGACATCCTTGTCTTATAAGAACCAATTCTTCTAGTGTTTCACTCTCTCACTTAGAAGAACACTCAATACTCCTCGTCTATAAAAATTCCTAAGTTTTAGTCACTATTGAAATGGCATCCAAGTTAGCATAGAAACAATGCCACAATTGAGATGATGACTTACATATAGAAATGTGATTAACCAGAAAAGCTTCCAAAGCAGTGTTATCAAAGGTAGAATTTGAAGCTTGAACCAAGCAACAAAGTACCTGTGTTCCAGTCCTCGTGTCCATGCATATATGGAAGAATATTGTTTGTACTAGTTTCTTGTCCCTTTTGATGAGATTTGAATAACGCACGAAAAATACAATAATAAATCTACAAATTAAATAATACAAATGAAACTGGTTTTATAATCCTCGAATTAAGGAGGGTATTAACCCCCACAAAAGAAATGAAAAATAGGAATTTTGGAATCAAATAGGTTTATGGAAATAAATGAGGTTTTAAACCTCCATAAAATAATAGTCATGAATAGGAGAGGTTATAACCATCCATTCAAAAACTTCCACAATATAAATCTGGTACCAGAGGTTATAGAAAACCTCCACAAATAACTTGTGGGGAACCTATCTATGGAGGTTTGACAAATCCCTACAAATTATTTTGGGGAGGGTAAAAACCCCGCTAAACGAAATTAAAACCTTCGCAATTTAGCTTTTTTTTTGTAGTGATATAAGATCACCAAACTAAAATGAGAGTATATTATTTAAGGAATCAATTTAAAATGCAAACATGATCAGGTAGAAAATGTACTTGACTAGTATTTTGATTTTAACAATTAATAATAAAAATAAATTTTATAGTGGTGATTAATTTTATGTATTATATTTTGAAATAAAATAATAATAATAATAAAAATAATTAAAGTAATAAATAATAAAAAAAATATCAAAAAAATATATGTAAGGCCTAGTTATTCTGCTCCCTTACATTAAGGGCTGCCCTAAAACAGTTGGGCCTAAAGGCTGGCCCATAGGATTAAAACCATTCGTGTTGCCCTAATTCACACTTATACTCTTTTTCAGAAACCTAAATCTGTGTCGTCTCCCTCCAACTGTACTCATTGTTCTGCTACTGTTACGCTAGGCTACTCATTTCCCTGTTTCTCATTTCTTTCCAACACCTTGAATCGCCCTTTGAGTTGACGTTCCCTACTGTTTAGAGTTGAGATCTCATGCTTGCCATTTTTCCAGGTAGGGAAGCTAAAACCTTACTCATATGTCCCGTTTTCTTCGTGGTGTGGCTGTCATTTCGGGGTTGTATGGTTGGTGTGATGTTATACTGGTCTTGGATGCATAAATCTGTGATATGAATCTATTGTTGAGCTAGTATGAGGGACCGGCTAATCTCGCCCAGGCGATCCGTTCAGTATTTTAAGCGAGCGAGTATCTCGCCCAAGCGAGAAGGGGTCTCACCTAAGCGAGATCCCGCGTGGTTTTCCTGATGCCCTTTCGAGCCCTCGCCTAGGCGAAGGGGGCTCGCCTGAGCGAGCACTGTAACGCCCCAAATTTTGGGATGTCACGAAACGTTAGAAAATTTTTGCGTTTAGCGGAAAAGGAAATAAACATTTAAAATGTACTAATAAAACTTTTAATTTAATTTAAATTGCATAGCTCAACTCTTCACTTTGTCAAAAACTTCCAATAATACTTGCGATCAAATGAAAATTACATATACTTTAGTATCTGATTTAAAACAACTAAATAAATATAAAAACTCCCAAGTTCACCCCAGCCTCTCGTCGATCTACTCCATGCCAAAAGCATCTGCATTATCATCTGCTCCCGTATAACACACACGTTATACGATCATCGCACATACAACAAACATACAAACAAATAAATAGGGGTAAGCTAACCATAAACAATGATATTCATAAAAGAAATTCATAAATAAAATATGTCTAATAATACTCAACGTCGCATTCAAGAAACAATTAACCAAAATGACATCAATCATGCTAAACCAAGCATAGCATCACATTCATCTCAATTCCTCTTCACATATAGTAATCATACACAATCTTTGGTTTTCCGCAGCCTCTCACCCCACAACAACATCTAGTTTCCTAGAATAGACGATTCGATGTGTCCTGCTTAATGCAGCCAGACTGTCTCCCTTATCCCTCAAGGAATTATGAGTAAAAACATCGATGCATCGCACATCGGGCACTATACTCGTAACGAGCCGAAATAAGGAGAAACATCTTTCCCCTCCCCACTGCTTCACACGGGCGAGAGGGTACAACACTCGAACCAATCCTCTACCACTGCTTCACACAGGCGAGGAGGACCTCTTTCCATTGCTTCACACAGGCGAAAAAGTCTCCACTGGGTCCTAGGTACGGAAAACCTCACACCACATTTCATTTCATCAAGCATTCTCAACAAGGCAAAATACTCTCAACATCAAATACATGAGAATTACATATTGCCAACGAAATATACACCATCACATCATGCTTGAAAAATAAGGTCTCCCAATCAAATCATATTCATATATCACCCCAGTATGTAATCACATACCAAAAATCAAATACACGCGCAAGAAAATTACAACGTCAATTGATACCCCTAACGCATTCAAACCCTTCAAAGAAAACTAGTCAATATATAACTTACCGTACTTGTCATTTCTAATCCCGCTGCCCCTATTCCTTTCACGCATGACAACAGGAGCAAAACTAAAAATTTTGTATCCTTTAATTACAAAAAAACGAATCCGAAAGAGAAAGGAAGAAAACATGACACGGTCTGCACCAATTCATTTAAAGGATACCCCTCCCTCAAAAAGTCACATGAATGGTTAAAAGGAAAGAGACAAAACAAACCTGTGGCCCCTACATACCTTGCATTTACGTGTGGGTTAAAGAAAGAGAGAGAAAAGAAAGAGAAAAGGAAACTGCTGCAATCACGTGAATCAAACAAAAGCCATATCTTTATGTGGAATTAATAGAAAATAAGGGAAAGTCAAGGCTGCACCTTTAAATTTTTTTCACTCATTCACACCTGCAACTCACGCACCCATGGCCCACATCACTTAAACCCTTTCGCTCACAACCCCCACATGCACCATACATGAACCAAGACTCCACTACACTAGCACCAACTTCACGTAACCCACACAACCACGCTCATCCCTCCCTTCACTCACTATTTTCACTTCACTGCTCACACATAACCCACATAAACCTCACTTTACTGCACTCACTGCTTGCTTCACTCTCTTGCAACTCGAACCTCACTACATCGAGAATCAAGAGGAAAGAAAAAAAGAAATAGAAAAGAAAGAGAAAGAATCTGGGAGGAGAAAGAAAAAGTGAAACTTATGAACCTACTGCTGCACATTGAACCCAAGCTCCACCGTGAATCTACTACTGCACCTTGAATCTAAATTGCACCATGAACTTATATCCTTTGCTCTGGGTTTTGCTTCCGAAAAGGGTCTTAGACCCCCACTTGGGAAAAGCATGGTTCAGGTAATGTATCTACGCGAGCCTGGTTTAGTTTCTGTCCATGACAGGCCGAAAAACTTTTTTCAATCCATATGTAAATAAAGGAAGCTTTAGTTGAATCATTTCCAACCTAACCCTCTATTCCTCGGATGAGGTCTTGCTAATTTTCTAAGATTTCCTGCTTCGAGTGAGTTCCACCCAATGATATCCCACCAATCTCTTCCATCTTCACCCAATCCAGAAGGACTTGAACCCAATAGAGCAGAATGGCTAATTCCATCAATCGAAATGAGGAAAGTCCTGTTCTTTTACACGGTATGAACTAGAA
>Ga0099822_1004659_pt1 | contig 17886 bp, 11 predicted proteins | sample CowpeawhiteBW_FD_76839 | JGI IMG/M metagenome (GOLD analysis project Ga0099822, IMG submission 76839) | Root nodule microbial communities of legume samples collected from California USA - Cow pea white BW | ecosystem: Host-associated > Plants > Roots > Nodule | place: USA: California | collected...
AAAAAATATATATAATATATATATAAAAAATATATAAATAAATAAATATATATATATATATATATATATATATATATATATATATATATTAAAAGTTTGAATATCGATAAAAAAAAAGTGTTAAATGTGCGACACGAGATGCATTATTTTTGTGGAAACACAGATTCTATTGTTAGCACCCTCGACTAATTGTTAACACAATTTAATAATTTTCATTACAAATTAATCATATGTTACGATAATTGAGTTTTATTTACTTTAAAAAGTTAATTTCTTATGATATTATTTAAGAAAAAAAAGCTGAACTATCTTAAAAAATTGACTTGTACACTTGAGACTAGATACATTATAGATAAGTCTAATAAATAATAGAAAATAGATTTTAAATGATTTTAATAATTCAATCACACAAAATGAAATTAATTTGTAAAATAAATTTATATATATATATATATATATAATATAATATGTAAATTCGTCATTAATTTCTAATCAATGCGGAAATATATAGCATTGCATTCCTCCTCACATAAATATAACATTGTGAATCACACCACCACCTTTTTTAACTAAGGATGGAATGCAAAATGGGTAAATTATAAAGATGTTAAAATGGATAACCCAGATCAGTTTGACTCGACCCACTACAGGTTGATTGTTTAGTGAATTAATTCAACCCGACTCACTTATTAGCGAGTCAAAAAAATTTGAACCTGACTCGACCCACCACAGGTTAGTGGGTTAAACAGATTGGCTTCCAGATTCACTTAATTAAAAAACTATATTTTTTAATTTTCTTTTTAGTCAAAACTAAATTATAATTACAATTAAAATCTAAATAAACTTCAATACAATCCAAATACAAACTAAAATAAAAAAGATATCAAATTATTTATGTGTTTGCTAAAAAAATAACCTAACCTGATTCAAAGGCAAGACTCAACTTAACAAAAAAACACTTGTGTGACCCTTTATTTATGGATTGGTGAGCCAACCAACTCGGGTGAGCCGGGTAAAAAATAAACCTATATTGAAATTTATAAAAAAATTTCAAACTAACCCGACTCGAATCTGTGGTGACCGGGTTAGCTCGCGGGTTCTAACCCATTTGGACAGCTCTAATAAATTATATGTTTTTTTTTTAAATATTCGGAAACTATTTAATTTATAAAAAATTATACACTCTGTTTTTGACTTGTTTCCATTATTGGGTCTCTTGAGTTTATCTCTTCCACTTTTGAGAATCCAAAGATCTGTCGTGGTTTCAACGTTCCTACCTTTGCCATATATGATCCCAATGAAAACACAGTTAATCTCACCACGTGGATTGTATATATAATTATGTTAAATATTTAATTTTCTTTTACTTTGTATAAATTTTATTTCAATAAGAAAAACTTTATCGTCTCAAAATACCTCTCGTATCAAGTTTCAACAAATAATTATTAGGTATTAAATTTTAACTTCCAAATAAATTTTCATATTTTTTATTCAATTCTGATTAATATTTTTTTTCATGGAATATTTAAAAATTTTATATTTCTTTAATTGTTTTTCTATTAATTATAACAAATTATTCCATCTTGTTTACTTATTTTTAGGTGTTTTCCATCATTACTTAAAAGTGATAGAGGAATGGTCTTTGTTACTATTATTAATAAAATCTATCAAACTCATTTTAATTAATAACAATTATTCATTATTTCAATTAACGACAATACTAATTTTATATTAATCCAGCAACCTTATAAGTAAAATGATGATGTTACATAAATAAATAAATAAGTAAGATATGAGTAATTTAATACTTATTTTATGTTTGAAATCTAAGTGTCAGTCTAAGTCTCACATTGATTAAAAATGAGAAAGTAGAGCATTACATAAGGGTAAAAACCCATAAATTCGTCTTAAGATTTTGAGTTGAGAGTGACGTCAATACCTTAGGTGGTTAGACTCAGGTCTCATTGGTATTTCTTCTCGCCGGTAAAACTCCCTTTAAAAGATTTAAATATTCAAGAGAGAAAAATTGAATAAAAACTCAATTAAAAATAATGAATTTATTAAGAATTTAAACTTTATTAGGCTTCATAATTATTAAAAAATGGGAACTACATCTACCTATATATTGGAAAATTAATTTTATTTTCAATTAATAAAATCTCAAAATAAAGACAATAATGAAAATATTATAATAGTTACATAAAGTGTATTATTAAAAATATGTATGACTTGAGTGAAGACAGAAATAGTATAGTCCGCATACTTTTAGTGGAACATATTTAATAATATAAAACATAATAATTATATTCTTCTGAGAGCACATGGAGAATTTCTGTCTCGTTAGGTTTCTGTAGTTGGAGAAATTATTAGCTAGATACAATTCATCACATCATTTCCAAATTATTGTTTAACATGTGTAATTTTTATTTCTTCATCAAATTCCTCGTGCAATAAAATAAAACATAAATTTTGAACAATTTATACACTTTGTTTCATAATTGAAGGAAGGAGAATGTAGAACAATGAAAATTTTGGTCTTACATTTGGTAGCAAACAAGTTGGAGAAAACAATTCGAACAGAAATCTACTTCTAAATTATATACTTGATCTATCAAGAAAATAAAATATAATGAGTGAATAAAAAGTTGAAGTATAATATGGTGCGATTACAATTCATCGAATAATAATTACTAGTATATGAGAACGTGTATATTCCTTTTTGAAAAAAATATTTACAATATTTTTATTTATTTTTTTGGACAAAAAATATGAGTGTGTATTTTTTTTACCTTGGATTCACCTGATAAAATAAAATTGATAATACAATATTAATCGATATTAATAAATAACAATTTATCTTAAATAAATAATAACAATAATAATGAAGTATCTTATCCGATATACCAAATATAAATTGATGTTACCAAGAATGTCATGTTCAAGTTAAGAAATAGCTTAGTACAATGCTAGTTGTAATATAACTTGATGCAATTGTCGAGTTTACAATGTAATTGTTTATGTTGATTTAGAAAGAAATGAAGGAAAGAAATAAAGAAGAAGATGGTGTCCGTTCCCTCAATAACCATGTATGAAAGTGAAAAGCCCCATTCATAGATAAAAAGACCATCACCCAGTTAAGAAAAATCACCATGAAAATTGGGTCAAGCAGCACAAAAATTATTCACAATGACAATGTTTGAACATCCAACACCTCCATCACGAGTCACAAGGAAAATTAATATTACCAACGATAAACTCCTTTTTTGATAATCTAAATCGTGAGTTTGACTTTGATATCAATTGATATATTGAACGCTTATCATTAGGTTAAAAACTATAATTGATAGTCAAAATTTAATTCTTTTTACTTTAAATCATAACATTTCAAACACCAATTGATAAGTCACAAGAAAAATTGATGTTACCGATAATAAACTCCCCTTGTTGGGAATTGAATCAAAGAATGTGACCTTGATTCCAAATAATGTATTGAATGTTTATCATTAGATAAAAAACTATAATTAATAGTCAAAATTTAATTTTTTTTATTTAAAATCATAACATTTCAAATAGTACAAATTTGATTATAACTTGATACACCGTAAGATAATTAATCTCATTCACATCATTCTTTTCTCGATCTACGTGTTCATAAAATTTGAAGAGAATGTTAATGAAAATAAAATGCCGAAGAGACGGTGTAGCCTAAACTTTGTTTGTTACTTTCACCACACATTTTGATTCTCACTATATTAACAAAATCACCTAGAAAAATTTAAGTTCTAATAAGTTGAGTAGCAGCGGATAGAGTAAGTTAAAAGTCCTCAAACAAATTCTTCGACCTTTAAGTAACAAAGATATTTCCTTAATTTCTTATATAGAGTGATTTCAAATAATTTAAGATAATATCATTAATTGCATATTCTCAATTTTTAATGTGACAAAAAAATGTAACAGAATAAGCCAGTAACAAAATTTAAATAGAGACTCTTTAATTAAAAAAAAAATAGTTTTAAGATTATTTTATTAAAAAAAAAATATTTTAACTTTATTATTATTTTATTTCTTATTAATATAAAGCATTTATTATTATTATTATTATTAATGTAACCTATGAAATGCAATTGTCATATCAAAATAAGTAAACAAATGTTCAACCTAGATTATTTTATATTGCATTTCTATAAATAATTTCCCATATTTCTTATTTTTGCGCAAAATTTGAAACTTAAAGTCCTATACCAATTTTTTTTTTTAATAAAAAAATTCCTTTCACTCTTCTAACGTTATACCACTCACTTCCTCACTTATACTTCTTTTTCTCTCTATTCTCAACCCATCAAACACACTAATATATTAATAGTAATAAGTCAAATTTATAACATTCCTTTCTATTAACGCAAGGTCTTATTAATGTGGTTTATTGTATCATGTTGTCATTGTTCTCATTTTCAATAATCAGAAGTGCACAACAAAACAAAAGGAACTAAAAACTTGAACATACTCATATTTCACAACTTTTGTACAAGGATGATACCTGAGATTGATGTAATATAACAATAATAATATATCGTACATACATAAAAAAAGAAAGAACGATATATCATTAATCACTTATTATTGTATAATTTCAATTTTCTTGACACCACTCCCTGTTAAACCAAGTTCAGAAAAAAAAAATTTAACTGGGAAGAAACAACTCTGAGCATAGTTCAAAGTTCATGTAATGCAGCATGCATTAGGATTTTCATCACTGAAGAGTTGTGGGGGTGGTATTCGTTCAATGACATAGAGTGGAGGGTATTGGTAATAGTACATCATCCTCTTCAATCCTTCATCATCAATGTTGTTAGCAGCAACTACCACATTCTCTTCTTTTTTTGCTTCTTCCATGGCTTCTTCACCACCCTTTTGCTCCTTCTTCTCACCTTCACCACCCTCTTCTTTCTTTGCTTCCTCTGCTGGCTTCTCTTCTTCTTTCTTCTCCTCAGGTTTACTCTCTTCTGCACCACCTTTCTCTCCTTCTTTACTCTCTTCTTTCTTTTCTGGCTCTGCTTCTGGCTCTGGCTGGGGAACTATCTTGGCTTGCTTTTTGGTGCGTCTGTACACATAATCTACTAGCTTATTTGCATCCATGGTCCCTGTCACAAGAACCTTCCCTGTCGTAAACTCTGTCATTGCTGTTTGAACTCCTGCATCAATCAACACAACTTTTCACATTACTTACTAACACGAGAAAGATACAAACAAAGGACTATATGAACACACAAACACATTTACTCTATCATATGTATCACAAATCACTGTTATACCATAATGATTTCTAATTACTCAGAAGTATCCTTCTGTTGTTGTCTTTCTTTTCTTGTATCCTTTCTAAGATGATCTTGTCATCTACAAGGAAGGATCCAATATACCACTGAAGTATTTTGTCCTCTACTTTTAGCTCAAAGCCAAAAGGATAAGGTTAAGTGGGCAATTTGATTTTGAAGACATGATATGTACCACACGATTTGGTCATTAAGGAAGCAACTATGTTCTTCTTTCTTCTTTCTTTTTTTCTTTCACCTTTCCTTTGCCAATTACAACCAACGATGAAGCCATCATACTGAAAATTTTAAATCAAGAGAAAAATGGTACCTCTCATTTGTAGTATCTTTCTCTTGAGTTGATCAGCACAGGCCTCACAGTGCATGTTCACGTTTAGTTCCACAGTAACTGGTCCACTAACCTGGAACACCGACAATTCCCTTTGTTAATCATTTTTTTTTTTTCATATGCAATTTGTTTTGGACTGAACTAGGAAAAGGAAAGAATATTGTGATACCTGAGAATTGACCACTTCTGGTATAGGTTCTCCTTCTGCTTCAGGCATTGGAGATATAACACTGGCTCTTCTCTTTGTTTTCTTGGTGATTATGTTGCAGATCGCTTGAGGCTCCACTATACCCTTTATGGTCACTTCATTTTTAGCCATGTCAATTACCACTCCCTCAACTCCTGTGAGAAGATAAATACAAAAAGAAAACAATGAGTGAACACTTATGCCTTACATTTCGTGGCAAAGAGGGAAGAGTAAGCAACAGATTTGAACCTCTCATTTTCATAATATATCTCTCAATTTTCTTGGCACATCCCACACAATGCAAGTCCACAAATAGCACACATGGGGAAGGTGGTTTAGGCTCTTCCTTCTTCTCTTCTGCTGGCTTTTCTTCTGGTTTTTCTTCTGGTTTTTCTTCCTTCTTTTCCTCTGCTGGCTTTTCCTCTGGTCTGGCTTCAGCCACTGGTTGTTCCTACACAATAGAAAAAGAAGAAACCCACCTAATAAGTACTAGAAATAATGCAGACCCAGTTACAACACTATGAGCATAAGAAGAAACAAATAGAGTATCACTTGGAAATCATAATGCAACAGGAAGGTTAAATCACCTGTTTTGCTTCCTCACCCATTTTTCCTATGAATGGAGAGTGAAATGTCAATTATTATTCTGATTTTGGAGAAAAGTTGTTGGGCATGCAAAAGATGGAGAGGGTCTAACAAGTGTAGGGAAGAGAAGTGAGTGATATTATAGGGAGGAAAGAAGAGGGGGCAATGATAGATTGCTAGGGGGTTGATTTGCATATAAAGTTAAACCTGAGTGATTCCTTATCACATGCAGTGCCACTAACTGCAAAAGGAACCTCTTAGTTTAATATTTCTTTTCAATCTTCAAGGGTGTGAAGGTTGAAGGGGTGAATCAGTGGAGCAGGCTGAGCAGATTTATAGAAGGGGAGATTAATAGTTAGGCCAGGTTGAGAAGAGAGAGAGAAATAAAGAAACAGAAAGTGAGAGAAAGTGAACTTTGAAAAATACATAAAAAAAAATCATGATACTTCCATTATCCACCGACTGGTAGATTTTTCATGACACAGCGGTGAAGTGTCATTCTGTCAGACATGCATGGTATATGTGTAAGTGTAGGACCTCATAAGGACAACCTGGAGGACCTACCTGTGTGTGGATCTATATTACTTACCAAATTACTATGCATCACTTAAGCTAAAATAATTAACCATGTGAGCCTAAGATTCTTTATTTGCATTAAAGAACTCTACATGGAGTAAGCATCCACTCAGAAGGTTAGACAGAGGTGAATGTGGTACATTAATTAATTAACTTTGAGTAGTGTGTTAAAATAATGGAATTATATAAATAATCTTCAAAAGGGTGATGAAATTGATGATATTAAATACTTTCCTTCGAGTTATACATGAGTTTGACCATGCATGGATTACTGAGTTGATGAAAGAGTAGGTACCAATCAAATAAGCCAGATGTCGTGAATGGAGTCATCACAAATGCATTATGATTTCTAAAAAGTTAAAACAAAACTATTGCTGATACATTTGCATGTAAACAGATTAGAGCTTAAGCAACGCAATTCTCATTTTCATGAAATGTGATTGGGATGGATGACACATGGGGATGAGAGAATTTTGCGTGTAGAAAACTGGTATAAAAAGTTGATCTCCACGTGGACTTGTGAGTGATCTTTCTGGTTTCAATGACAAAGCATTTGTCTGTTACATATCCTTTTCATTTTCCTGCTTCCATAGGAGTTTGGATTGTGAAATTCATTTTTCTTCTTTATCTCTTCTTACCAATCAATCCTTTTTTTCCTCTATTACATGTGGTAACAAAATACTATGTACCAGAAAGTGATGGGCAAGATTTTCCATTGAGCATTAAAATTGTGTCCTCACCAACTCTGCTAACCTGTGAATGGTTAGGTTTGGTAATTTCCTGATCAATTATAGTCCTTTTTAAGGAAAGGTGAAAACCATCTTTTCTGAACTGAATGGTTCTCAACAGCTTAAAGGAAAAGTTTTTGACTTGATTATTGCTTACTCTTGGGACAAAGAAGAAAGAAGAGCTTCAGCTTACTATAGGTGTATGTAGCACCACGTGGAGATGACTCATCTTTGTGCACTAAAAAGGCTACTTTTACTCCACTATGGCTAATTTGCAAGAGATCTCAACCTCAAAATCAGAAAGATTAATAAATTCCACCAACCAACACACCTTGTAGCTGGTGCAAAGATAAGAAATGTCACGTCAAAATTCGACTGCAATGTAACCATTTCATATACACCGAGTTGACGTTACATGATTAACTTTCTCTCTTCGAACTAAACTAAAGGGGAAAAACAAACTTTTTTCATGTGGGTGGGTGTCTAAACGTTGAAAGAAGATGATTAAAGGATCCTAATCAAGGTATGACTACTTCTATTGTTAGCTTGGCCGGTTAAGAAGAATCTAGAGTTTGTTTAGCTTCATAAGTTAAGCTATTGTTTATATCCAACCACCTTTCTTTTATTGCCACAAAATAACTTATATTTATATATGTTACAAATCATAGTTGCATCATGGATTTATGATATGATTTTTGTGATTCTTGGCCTCTTGTCATTTGCTTAACAGAATATTTGCTTTATGGTCAACAGTTAGTCATATTGCAATGAAACTTTAAGCAAAGGGGAGAACTCCATGTGTCCACTCTGTTATGTTTTTTTACTTAAAAGAAACATTGTTTGCAGAATGACTAAGAAAACAACTGATTTAAGTGGACATCATGAATTGTGGCTATCAGATTTGACTCAATGAATTCTGAAAATTTTAATTTCCTTTTTTTTTCTATCACAGTTTAAACTAATAGGTATATGATTAGTAAATAATCTGTCTAGCTATATCCATATCAGAAACCTATACCATTGAGATATTTGATTATAGTTTACAAATTTTTTATACATCACATAGCAATAAAAGTTAGGTGTGTGTCATTATATTACCAAACAACCTAGAACATGAAATATACCTACTAACATATGAATGTTGGCCCCGCAAAGCATCCAGATATCTGCTACTGCTGGTTCTCTCAAGGATATTTACTTCCTTTTCGTTTTACTTATTTTCTCTCTTCAGTTTTCGGCATGTGAACTTTGAATTGCTTTTGAAGCAAGATCATATGATCAGAAATCTCAACTATCCAAACCAAGGTGAGGTACAAATCATTGAGCAATGTATGATTGAAGACATGGTACTAACATTTCATATTAATACACAAGAAGTGTAAAAACCATTATCGAAGAATCCATTAGAAAATGCAAGCATTATTGAAAATTGGCAGCTAATTTGTTAGTTGTTTACAATACATCACTGCCAACCCAACAAAAAGCATAAGATATGATGTAGTCAAGATACTTCAGAACATTATACTGTTTCATGTATGAAGGAATGAATCGGTTAGATTCATAAGATTTTCATAATGGTTTTGGTGAGTTACTTTTAACATGAATACAATTTCAAAAGTAGAGACTAAAAATCGAAGACACTGTCTGAGTAATGAGTACATCAGTTTGTGATCTGACAGGAATGAGGAAACAGGACTTTTGTTGTGTTAGAGTACATTCAATATGGTCTACATTTCAAGAATGTCTCACCTTGATATGTCTTGACTGGGGGCAAAAAGAATCCATGAGTCAAATTGATGTATGAATGCAGTGAACGTGTATGTGAGGGCACGTGGATGTGGGTCACAGCTTTTCTACAAACACTTCAGTGGGCATAACTAACTCCTTTACATTATTTGACCTAAAATGCAACTTCTTTACAAGGAAATATCTGTATCCTCCTCCATGGAAGAAACCTTCAATGTGTGCAGCAATTATATAATGAACTAAAATTGTACTTAACAAATCAGAGTAATCACGGTTAAGAAGTGGACTTCAAGTCTAATTCAATCTTGCAAAATCAAGTTACAAGATTCGCATCCATTTGGTCTTATTAGTTAACATGAAACTTCGATTCTGATTTCGGTTCTAAACAACATTCCAGGTACATGTTGGTAAAATGCAAAGTCTTCATGTCCCATTTAGTTTCTTTCTTCATTTTCTTCACATTTTTCACATGCAGATTTAAATTTTTGGTCTTCTGAATGTAAAGTATTCTTCTTTCATGTCAACATATGCATATCATCTGCTGTCTGCTACCTCTTTTTTTAGTAATTTGCAATCATTATATCTATTTATAATATAAAAGTTGAAGTCAGCAGTGGCATAGACAATTTAGCAGCTTAATCTTGATCGTATCCACTTTTCATATATTATGAGATTGAAAGTTGTTCACTTACTCCCTCTCTAATTGCCTTTAGGGTTAGATTATTGCAGGTTCAGTTTATGGCTTTTGAGTAACAGAACATATTCGTTCACAAAAGGAAAAAGAATGACATCAATTGTCACCGAGAGTCATACAAAAAAAGACCAAACAACCTAGATTATTTCGATTATCATCTCCAATGCAACTATGATAACATATCATCAACAAAAAGATAATTTACACTTTCTCAGAGATTATCTTCTAAGAATATAAAGTGTCACCAAGAACCTATGTATTAACTTTTCCTATCAGTACAAATTGAGTATGTATTATCTGCAAATATAAGATGTTTAATACATGATTAGTGATAATATAACTCCAAAATGGAGTGTTAAAGTTGTTGTGAGATGTGAATTTGTGATGTAATAGGTTTCATTATTGCACTGCTTTCAATCACTGTTTGTGGGTAAAGGAGCCTTACAACATTATTTCTTTTAACAATTTTGCCCTGTTAATAGCCATTAACGATTTGTATTCAATTCAGTACAAATATTATATTTTAAGCAAGTTATTAGAATTTCAGTACAATGTGATCCATGTATATAAAAAAATCACTGCATCACAATACTGTTTCAAGCATTATTGGCAATTATTACTGCGAGAAATTTATAATTTCTTTTTTTTACAGATTCTTATCAGCGAATCCAAACTATTCTCAACACCTTCCCCTTTGTTCTCTTCTTATTTTTCTCTTTCAACTTCAGTCAATATGGCTTTCCCTAGATCCAGGGAATGACATTTCATGACTTTAGACATATCTGTTCTTTTGATAAATTTCATTCTACAAAATTCGAAATTTTCTTTTCCTTCCCTTCATATTTATCCACAAACATCATAGAATGAGTAGTACCAGTATGTAGCACAGTTTTTATCATTAATTGAACTTTGAAGTTGCATGCATGTTAGTAGACTAAGGATTAATCACAATTGCTGGAATGCATAGGTTGTATTTTCTTCTTTTTGCTATTCTTTGTCTTAGCAGGACAAAAAAAAAAAAAAGAAATGACTGGACATAGAAAGATTTAATTCAATCTAGGTTCAAGTGCTTAGGACAATAGGTATTGTCTTGGTAACTTACATACCGAGAACATCTATTATTTATGTGTATCAAAAATGATGGATTAAGTTTTGGGAACACCGTTAGATCATAATAGTTACTATGCATCTAAATACTTAACCAAGGTAGTAACTAAACTAAATGTTGGACAATTAATCTTTGCTTGAATTTGTTCCTTTATTTTTATTGGTACAATGATGTAGTATGAATTATGTTTTTAAAATTATGTATATATCTTTTGTATAAGGATCGAAACACCTAAGTGTTTCATTATTTTAATATATATATATATATATATATATATATATATATATATATATATAAATTATTGATAAAAAAAACAAACATCATTCCCCACTTATTTGATTTAGGGTAAAACTTACATTACATATTTTATTTTCTTCTTTACATTTTTTTTCTTAGACCTTAAAGCTAACTTATATTCTAAAGATTGACCATCTCCTAAAGAGAAAATAAGTCTAAGCATGAGTTTAAATTTAAGAATCAACCATATAAACACTATATATGGAATATTAAAAAAAGGAGATTTTCAAACTCATTATTTTAAAGATTTTTAATTAAATGTAATATCTTATTTTTTATATAATTTATTCATAAACTACTTTGATTTTAAAATATATCAAAATAAATTTATAGTTAATGATATTGACATCCTCTATATATTCTTATTTTTGTCACATTTTTTTTTAAAGATTGTTACTGCACTATATGTATTCGAAATCATCTCATTTTGACCTATAATGACATAGGTCATCTAAACCTGTAATGACCTAAATTATGTGGGCCTGTAATGACCTGGGATCATTACGATCCATTGTGACTTACATCATTTCAATCACATTATGTTGTAGCAATAATTAAGAACTAAAGCATATTACAAGACAAATAAGTTATACATTCATCACAACATTGATTGTATGTAATATACTCAATTGACTTGAGTGTCAGAATGTTTTTTGCAAACACTTAGGTTAAAAAGTTGAAAAGTAAAGAGTTTTTGCTTTGAAAAATCTTTTCAAGATGATTTCGACCTTGAAAGAACAAAAACAAAACAATTGAGTCAATAGTATTGTAATTTATATTCTACAATAATGTCATGCCAAAAGAAATACTAACATGGAACAACCAAATGAGGCATTATGATGTAGACAATATAGCAGAAAATTAAAGTAACTAAATCAGCTTGCAAAGGTAAAAATCCACAAAAGAGTAATCCCAACCACCAAAGCCACTTTAATGCCAAATTAACCATGCAGGGAAAAGAAATATACTACTGAGAACTGGGAGGCTAATAGAAAGCCATAGCTGAGAGTTGCAAGCAAATTAACCATTTCTGAAATATGAGTTATCATATAAGAGATTAATCTCACTTTTAATGTAAAATCTTAAAGACTTATTTTTGCTTCAAATGATGAATTTGATGAAAACTAAATGGATGAATTTAAGGGATAGAAAGGAGGAATTGTTTTAAGAGATATAGAAGTGAAAATGAAGAAATTTAAAAGAGAAATTTGTGAATGATTCAATAAATGTCATAGATAAAGAAAATGTTTATAAATTAAAGTGTAAGATCACAAATTTGCCCTAAAATGGTTTAAATTGATGTAAAATAAAATGTAATTAATTAAAATTAAGTTAAAATATAATTAGATGATTAATTTTTAAGTAAATATAATTAATAATTTTAATTAATTAAAAATATAATGTCATTTCTTGAATCAATTAAGCGACCAAAGACACCACCACCAAAAGCATTATTGTCAACTCATAAGCACCGACAACAATACAGGTCCATCACAATAATTTTTTTTTATCAACAATAACAAATACGAATAAATGGGAACAATAATATTGTTCCAACCCTTGTAAAAAACACATAAAGGTTGAAAGTGAAAATAAAAACTTATTACATAAATATCTTTTCGAGGAAATCTCACTATAGCTAGAAACATGTCTATGTTCTCAACCCACAAAACCTATCAAACTAAAATTTGGGTTTATACTTAAAATTCATCTACACAAAAGTAATCCTAGGATGATATAGCCAAAATCTGGGAAAGAATTGGTTGAAAATAATTTTATTAAAAATTTCAAGAAAAAGTTACTTAAAATTGTTGATGATAGAAAATTTTTAGTACAATCGTTAATGAGCAGTGAAAAAACAAAGATTCAAAACAAAAAAGTAAAAAAACATCAACCCATATTCTTTTATGAATCTACGTCCCGTTAATATAGGCATATTCAATTTTTTATTATAATCTTAAATTATTCAATTACAAAAGAAAAACATCTATATAATAAAAATAATCAATTACCGACACACCAAATACTAGTGCAAAAACTATCAAATCTAATTACAAGAAAAAAAAAAGATAAAAAAAATATTGTCTAATAATACGTGATAGATTATATATATATAAAAAAAAATCCTATAACATGATCCATGAATTTTGAACACTTCTTTTCCAAACAAGAATTAACTTATGACACTTTCACATATGTCTTGAAGAGAATAACAATGCTCATTTTTTCAAAAGGTATGAATGCATTCGGTGAATGAAAACTTAATTTTTAAAAGAGTTTTAAGACTACTAATTGATGTAATCCATAATGTTTAAATATGGTTGGTTATTATATTGTTCCTGTAATCTGAAAACGATTTTGAATCAACGTAATCGATTATTATTAAATATAATCGATTAAATTATTGGTTCATAAATCATAAAACACTTCAAGACACATTTAATGGATTATATTTGAATTTAATAAATTATTTCTGAAAAATTGAGTTTTAAATCACATGAAATTCCATTGCACAAGTTGAAAGCCTTATGAGTCAATTGCAGCATGGTAGGCTTCCAAAGCTCGGGGTAGTTCTTGGTGCACCTCCATGAATTTCTTCATGCATCTTCATAGGTCCGTGAAATGACTTATTTGCCACCTTCTCCCTTCTTCCCTCCTCCAACGGTGCATCCCTGACCCCTTCTTCCTCTCTGCTTCTTCCTATGACTCCTCTCCTCTTTCTTCCTCCACCGACACGGTGTGTCCTCTCTTCTTCCTCCACCGGTGCAGTGCCACTTTTATTTTGTATTTTAGAATGTATAGTCCGAAGTACACATTTTGTAGTTTGGATTATAAATTCCAAACCTAAAATAAAAAATACATTTTGAATAGGACAATTTAAAATGTATTTTTTATTTTGTGTTTTACAATAATATCAAACTTATATTGTAGACTCTAAAAAACATTTTGGTATATATAATCCAGAATATATATTTTGTTCTTCCAATTGTATATTGATGAGCAGATAAAATGTATATGCATTCATGGATTAGTTAGGCCATTTTTATTCATTTTTGTATTATCGAAATGATTTCATAATGTATTATCTTTGTTACGGATCATACATTTGGGTATGTGCATTGTTTGTGTAAACATGTGTTTTGAAGTGTAATTATAGTTGGAAAGAATTAGTGTCAAAAGTGAAGGAAGCAAATAAGTGAGATCCACAAGCGACCCATCGATTTTTTTTTCACAACTTCTAGATTTGGCTTCAAAGACGCAAGATTTAAAACAACGAGTTCCACATGTGCTTGGTGGATTTTTCAACGACCTGTGAATTTGGCTTCAAAGATAAAAGTGGGGAAACGGTTAAGGGAGAGAAGTAACCACCACCTCAACAAGTGGAGAAAACGGGAAAAAGATAAAAAGGGGAGAATCGTCCACAAAAAGTCTCTCTCTTCATCTTCGTCATTCTCTTTTTCCGTTAGTTGTAGTTTTCTTTTCATTATGCAGAACTAGTTTTCTTTTTGTTGAAGGATTGATGTAAGACTTTTGATTATAGTTTCTACTCTTTACATTTGATGTTTTGTTAATGTTATTTATCTCAATGTTTTGTTTATGGTTTTAGTGTTTATTCTGAGTTATTTCACATTTGGGAAATTGAGGATTGTTTGTGATTATAAATAAGACAAGTTAGATTTTGTCAAAATTGGGAAATTAGGCATATTTAATTAGCTTGCAATAGAGATGATTATTGATTTTTCATGATTCTATTGAATTTTTGTAAACTGACCTAAGGGATTGGAGGTTCAAATTCAATGAATAGATTTTACCTATCTAAGGGATTAGGGGTAAAATAGCTCTGAGTAAACTCAAATGGATAATTACGTTTCTTGCATCAATGGAAAGGAATATAATTCTATAGGAAAGAGTATGAAATCAATCCTCTAACATTTCTTATATTAATTAAAGTTTTTGTTATAACTCTATGCATGTAATTCTATTGAATCTCATTTGCTCAAAATTACGTAAATTAGGAATCTAGCATTCAACGAGTTAATCCCAGAGGACGATATTTTATTAACGATTGGTGCACTTGCCAAACGTTCATCTTATATTCTGAAATGTTTCCATATTATATATTTTTGAACTTAAAGTGAAAAAAGAGTAAAATTAGAATTCTCAAAACATAGGGGATGCATAAGAAATTATGGAGTGCATGAAGAAGCAGCCAAAGCTCGCTATGTGTGGATATGGACCCATATGTTCTAGTAGTAGGGGGCTTCTTCCCACACCTCATTGTTTTCTTCCTGCACCTCCAAATTTATCCTTGCTTCCCATTTTGTCTCTCCTAAATGATTATCTACTGAAATGCCAAATTTGATGCTAAGTCCCAAATCTAGAGAGAGCAAACCAAATTACGTAATCCGGGCGTAACATGAACGAAAGGCTACAATCTTGCTAAGTGTCTCGGGGTGCATCTAACCGAGTTGGACATTCTAGTGTGTAACACCGTATCTGGTAAAAGCTAACTGGATCAATCAATTCGGTAAACTCAAACTAGATCCCTTAATTTGGCACACACAACTAAACCAAAATGCTTAAATAAGTACTGTAACATCCTTACTAGATATTACTTATTTAAAATTAAAGAAATAAGAAATGAACATCAAACGTCAAATATTTTATTATCCCCAAATGCGGGAAAATTCAATAATATCTGTAACTCGCCAAAACTATTTAATAGTAGTAAATAAGATTATTACAATTTTCATAAATCCAATAAAATAACAGTAAAATAACAAATTCCTAGCTTCAACCCAAGCTACCCTCTCTCTCTGTCTCAAGCGTTAGCAGCATCACCTGTATCATCAACTGCTCCCGTGTAAAGAATTACACGATCATCGCCAAACACAAACGGAAAGGGTAAACTTGATAATAAAAGAAACACATCAATTCAATAATATAATTACACTCAGCTATATTATTAAAAATATACCTTGGCCAAGTTCTTAATACCCCAAGGCTTTTCAACCTTCACTTCACATAACAAAGTTAGCCATGGACTCAGTATTTATGGTGCTCACACGAACCTGCCCGTTCGTGGTCCTGCCTCTACGAACCTCCCCACTCGTAGTCCTACTCTACGGACATGCCCGTCCGTACTCCAACACAGGTGATCCACAAGCTACGTACCTTCCCACACGCTGCATCTCTCAAGTATGAGCACGAAACATACGAACCTACCTCACTCATATCCCCACACGAGACTAACTGGATATGAACCTATCCGCTCATACCATCACGTGTTAACCACCATCCATGAACCTACCCGCTCATGGCACAACATCTCTTGATCCACGTCCGCATCAATACGTACAAACAACGCACACAAACTGCACTAAACTCGCTTGGGCTAGAAGCCTTAGCTTACGCGACCAGGCCTGTCTCGCTTAAGCTAAACCTTCTCGCCTGAGCGAGCGTGCTACAATAGCTCACTGCGAAGCCTCGCTTAAGCGAGTCTCTTCTCGCCTGAGCGAGATTGCCCTTCTCCTAACATCAAAACTCTCGCCTAGGCGGCAAATTAAGCAAAACCACAAGAAATTCATAATCATATAGGCATGTGAAAGAACTCCCCTAACCTGGTTTTCCTGTACTAAAAAAGAAAAGAAAGAAAAGAAGATTGATAGTTCTTATTGCCCCAAATTTGGATTTCCCCTATTGCTCTCCCAACTCAGCTCCCTTGGCTGCCCATTACCTCTAGGGTTTTCCCACCCCTTCACATTCAGATCACCCTTATGTTAGCAAAAATAAATAAGTCAATTTCGTTCTCAACAATGTTTGAACACACAACCATGTAATTACGAAGTCAAAGCACCACCAATCCAACCAAATTCATATTTTATGATAATTCCTATAATTTTAGAATTACATTATCACTACTCACATTCATTCATAACCTTAAAATAATGCACAAAATAAAATATCATAAATTGGCATACATAAGACTTAAACCCACGTCCTCTCACACAATCAGGTACTTTCAACCACTTGGTGTAACATCCCGTTTTCATAGTTTTTAAACTATTAAACAAAACATTTAAATTTTAATAATTCAGAAGCAGATGTTGACGTAGGCCAGTATAATATATAATACAGTCATCCTCAAAATAACCATACATACACTGATCACTATATACAGCCAATACATTACTAAAGGGTTACAAAACACTCGATCAGCTAAGCAAAAGAAAAGGGTACATCTACTACTGGTACGTCTAACATAATCATCTCCTGTCCCGGAGGGGTGTATCCTCACCTGCACCTA
>Ga0099822_1004660_pt1 | contig 17885 bp, 11 predicted proteins | sample CowpeawhiteBW_FD_76839 | JGI IMG/M metagenome (GOLD analysis project Ga0099822, IMG submission 76839) | Root nodule microbial communities of legume samples collected from California USA - Cow pea white BW | ecosystem: Host-associated > Plants > Roots > Nodule | place: USA: California | collected...
GTATTAAACATTCTCATGTGAAAGGAAAATATACAATAAATAAAAATATTAAAAAATAATATAAATATTCAAATGTGAGACATAAAAATTTTTAATTACATACATCATTTTAACATAATTACAAAAAGATTTATGATAAGATGAAAAATATATTGGATACGAATGAGTTTCATACAAACAAAATAATTAGAAGAAATAAAAAATATAAAGTATATATATATATATATGGTTACTTAATTAATTATGAAGATTTTAATAATTTAAACGAGAATGGAGAATGGCGGGGACGGGTATTATGGCGGGGCTATGTACATCCCCATCCCCATCCCCATACCTAATTGAAAAAGTCGGAGATTTCCCATACCCATACCCAGTCAATGCGGGGATTCCCCGTCAACCCAGGGACGAGTTCGGACAATACCCACGGGGACGGGTTTATTTGCCATCTCTAGGTCCAAGATGAAGGTCGAGAAAGGTCAATCCCAACTCGTATTCGGTCGAGTCGACCCTAGTCGAAATTCGACAGACTCAACCCCGATCGATTTCGGTCGAGTCGGCTTTTGTCAAAATTCAGTCGCATTCGACTGAGTTGATCCTAGCCGAAATTCAGCCGAATTCAGTTGAGTCAACCATAGCCAAAATTTTGGTGTATTAAGTCGAGTTGGCCTCAGCTAAAATTTGGCCGAATACGGTCGAGTGAGCCTTGACCAAAATTCGACCGAGTCGGCCCAGGGCAAAATTTTGTCGAGGTGATCCCAACCGAAATTTTGTCCAATTGGCCCCGACCCAAATTTGGCCATATTAAGCTAAATTCGACAGAGTCGGCCCCGAACAAAATTTGAGCAAATGGATAAGTCAACCTCAACCAAAATTTTGTTGTATTCAGTCGAATCGGTTTCCTGCCAAAATTTTACCGAATTCAGTCGAGTCAACCTCGATCAAAATTTGGATGAGTCAGTCTTGGCCCAAATTTGGATGCATTCGATCGAGTCAGACCTAGACGAAATTTAGCTGTATTCAGCCAAATTCGTCCAAGTCGACTCTAGTCAAAATTTGGTTGTATTGGGCCAAATTCGGCAGAGTTAGGCCCACATGAAATTTGACCGTATTTGGCCAAATTTGGTTGAGTCGGTCGCTATCAAAATTTGGTCGTATTCGGTCGAGTCTATCCCGATCGAATTTCGTTAAGTCAATCCTAGCTGAATTTTGTCGAGTCAACCCAGGTCAAATTTTGGTTTAGTCAGCCTTGATCCAAATTTGGCTATATTTGGTCTTATTTAGTCGAATTGACCTTGATATAAATTTGGTTGTATTGGATTGAGTCGGCTTCGACCAAAATTCGGCCAAATATAGTCGCGTCAACCTCAATCGGAATTTGGCCGAGTCGATCCTGAACCAAATTTGACCGTATTTGGTCGCATCGGTCTTGACCGAAATCTGGCCGTACTCGATCAAGTCGACCCCGACTGAAATTCGTCGAAATTTGGCCGAGTCGACCCCAACCAAAATTTGGCCAAGTCGGCCTTGAACAAAATTCAACTGAGTTGGCCATGGCTGAAGTTCGACCAAGTTGATCCGACCGAAAGTCGATCGAGTCGACCCCGACGAAAGTCAACGAGTCGACCTTGGCAAAATTTGACAGAATTCAACCACGTCGATCCATGCCAAAATTTGGACGAATCGATCTCGCCAAATTCAATTATGTCAGTCTCGATGTCACAAGTTTTAAAAAATTCAATTAATATTTCTTTTATAAAAAAATAAATTATAAATTTAATTTCATCCAAATATTTAAATTTTAATCTAAATGTTTAAATTTTATTAAAATTCACACTAATTCTGCAGAAAAAATAAAATAAATTTGGATCTATGATCAGATTCAATTATTTGAATTATTTGGATTAATAAATACCAAAGATCCGATCAAATAATTGAAACCATGGTTTCAACTACTTAGAGAAAAAACACGTGACCGAACAGTGAACTATGGCTTGGTTGTAACTGAATTTTTTAACTGTCATTCTACCAACCACCCTTCAAAAGTTAAAAATGTTTTTTTTAATCGCTTTTATTTATTTAACATTTTCATTTATGTTCAATTTTAAACAGCTCAATTTGATTTCTTAATTTTAAATAAATTCAATGGTAGCAGAAAATCATGATCAAACAATGCATTTCCTAACTTCAACTTTCTTTGAATAAAGAGATAAAGTTATTCTTTTAAAAAATTAAGAAATGAATGAAAGCCTATAAAAAGGACAATAATTTGAAAATAAATAAATAAATAAATAAGATAAAAAGATAAATTAATTTTAGAAAAAAAAAATTGGTAAATATATAACCCAACGACATGTGTACTGGAATGATGATATATGTACACTCAAATTTTTATTCTACATCCATTAATACTAATAAAACTATATTTCTATCTTGAAATATAAAATAGTTTAAGAAGAACTAAATAAAAATATTTAAAAAATATTTTTTAATAAGTATTAGATAGAAATACAAAAGTTGAAAAATGTCCATCTATAATTTTTTTACTGTTATCAAATAACTATATTGACAATACCCCTTTGGCCTGATTCCGTACCTTTCAAAACACTACCACAATAATATAATTAAAAAAACAATTAATTAGTAAGTCTCCAAAGTATTTACAATAGTTAATACTACCACAAATTTTAAATTTACAATTCAACTTTCTCTAAATTGTTCAAAATTACTATTGATAAAAGGGTGTTTGTGACATATATATAGACAAAATATACGTAAAATAAGTAATTTTTAATAGATACTTACAAATAAAATTAGTTAATTGCATTCTATTAACTAAATAAGTTTAAGTATTGTGATAATTATTTATTTTTAATCATTTTTATTTAATTTTTTTTAAGTTGAACAACTAAAACAGTTATTAATGAATAAAATCAATAGTCTGGATAATTATTTTACAGATCTATATACTTTGTATTTAAATTTACGAAATTGAAATCGTTAAATAAATAAATTTTATTTTTTCGTATAATTTATTCAACTTTATTTATTAAACTATTAATTTTATTTAATTTGTATTTTAATAAAATATATTTAAATAAACTTACTTAAAAAAAAAAATACCAAAATATTCACAATTTTGGATATATAAAATAATGTAGGATATTTTTCAACTTGTTGAATATAGGACAAATACCATCAAAGGATAGAATAGTTGGTCCCAACTCATTTAATGGCCATAGTATAAAACATGGCCATGTTTCCTTTCGTTTTTTTTTTTTTTTATTATTATTACATATTTTTGAAATTATAGAAATATGCATAATTAGTGATAAGAAGACAGCACCAACTACTTTAAAAAAACAAAAAACAAATATATAAGGACAACTATCATTTAAACGATTCCATCATTAAATTAATTCTCTCTATACACATCTCTAACAAATATATATTTCATTATAAAAGAGATCCATCAAAATAAAAACAAAAAAACATGTGCTGGTAAATTAACAATACACGTTGATATAAAAATACAAAATTACATTACGAATGTAACTTTAACTGTTATAAGCAGTTCAAATGTTTCAATTTCCTTAATACTATTAAGTATGGAATACGGAGAATAAATTAATAGTGATTATAATAATTATTAACAAAAATTTTCTTTTGATAAGATGTCTATTATTTGAAAGTGTATCTCATTAAAAAATTATTAAAAATTTGTGAAATGAAAAGCTGATGAAGACAAAAAAAAATTAGACTTCAATACATCCATTAGTGGAAAATTTAATTTTTATATGTGCTACAATGAAATCAATATATAAATTCACTAGAGACACAAAACAATTTGCAAATAGACAAGAGTACCAAGAACAATTATGACACACATTTTACACACGACTTTTAGTAGTAATGAATTTTTATTTTATGATAATAGCATTCTCTTTAGCCATAGTTGTTTTGTTTTCCTTGGATGCAACTAATACTCAAAATCTAATAGTCAACTTTTATTTAGTGTTCTAGCAAAGAAGTTAGTATTTTAAAAATAAATAGTCTACCAAAAATTATTGACAAGAGTAAGGCTCAAATTAGAAAAAAAAAAAATGTCACAATGATAAGAACAAACAACTTCCAAAAAAGAGAAGTGGGTTTAATTTAACTTTTAAGCCAAGATAGATATTTGACAAACTTAGAAAATTAGTTTTGCATAAGAACTTAAAAAACAAAAGAAAGAAAATCGAAATTAACATTTTATTTTATCGATAATTATCAATGGGTCATTCTTATATCTCTTTGAAAGTAACTTCTTAATAGATTAAAATTAGTACATACTTTTGTATAAACTTATTTGTATATTCAAAAAAATTTAATTTTTAGCTTGTTTACTATCGAACTTTAGCTTCGCTTACTAATCAATTATCTACATATTTATGAATGTAAAGTTACTCTATCCACAAATTAGAAAGCATTCACTATATCACAATCAAAGTAAATCACATAATGATATTTGATAACGTACCAAAACATTATAGTACCAATACATCTTAAGTAAGTAAATCACAATTAACTTAAAACTAGAAAGATCATCATCTAGCACCTCTTTGCACTTCGCACCATAAAGAGCAACATTTGTCTTAGGTTGCAACGTGACAACATAATATATTATACTAGCTAGCCAATTCACAACTTAAACTTTCATTATATTTACACCATATTCTCAATTGAAGTGGGCCACTAAAATGACACTTTAATTTGTATCTATCAAATAATACTTTCTATTCTGAGTAACCTCTTTTGTAAAAGAATTCAAAACTATTTCTAATGTAATTGCTTTTAAAACTTAGAAACAAAATTGTGTAAGTTTTTTATGTATTCACCTTTATTTTTAATTCTGAAACCAAGCAAGATGAAAACTAGCAAACAAAAAAATATATTCCGAAACTAAATTAACCAAATAGCTTTCTTTTTCTTTTTCATCTCCCAAACTCTTTTCAATACTTTGCAAAACATGTATTTTTTTTCTTTATTTTTTATTTTACAAAATAGTTTTAAGGCAAAGTACGATCAAATCAAATTTTTCTGTTCAAAATTCTTTTCACTCTAAATAATTATCGTGTGTTATTAAGGATGAAAAATGGATTGAATTAGGTAGGTCAGTCCATAAACACATTCAATCCATTTTAACCCGATCCGTTGATCCGTTTTAAAAAAAGTTAAAATATTCATTTTTATATTATATCTTTTTAAAGCCTTCAATATGTTTTTATTGATATGTTCTCATATGTGGGTTTTCAACAGTATTAGCCGAAATATATCATCATCTAACTGCTACACTTATATATATATATATATATATATATATATATATATATATATATATATATATATATATATATATATAAATAAATATATATTATATATATATATATATATATATATATATATATATATATATATATATATATATATATATATATATATATATAAAATAAATTATATCCGATTAATACGTAGATCGAGAGAAAACATTTTAAATGAAAAATGCGAATTGTTAATAAGATTTCTTATATTACACGAGAACAATTTTCTTTTGTGAAATAAAATATGTTTATTAATATTTCATGTTGTGATTTATGAAAATCAGTTTTATCTCTATAAATTTTGCTTGATTTGAGGAGATAACTTATTTTATCTTATTTTCTATTTTAAAATTTTGCATAGAAAAGAACTCTTGGTTATTTTTCCTTTCCTACTCTTTCTCGTATAAACTTGAAAAAGGTAAGAAAACATAAAACTTCACCATACCTTGTTTTGTTATTTTCATTCCATTATTTATCATATTCATTGTTTTGTTTATTTATTTCTCTTGGACTTGCGTGACAAACACTGATTCCCAACCTCATGCCCGACAAATTCAACAAGGTTTCTTTTTATAACAAAAGAGTCCTTGTCGTGTGGGAAATTTGGTGAAAGCATTTGCCAATTACACCGCTTTACGTGGCAACAGTGAGAATAAATACCTATCTACATTATTATATGTTGAAATCTAACCTTAACGTAATAGATCTCAGTTACGTTTTCTTTACACTTAAAAGAGAGATTCTATTCAACAACTTAGAGTTAATTCATATAGAAAATCAAAATACTATTTTCAATGTAAAATATTAAGACAATTAATTTATAATTTTTCGTATATATATTTTTCATTTTGTATTTTAGAATTGTTTAACCAAACTTATTATTTTACAACATATTAGTCACGTCATATTTTACAACATATATAAATATCAATAACTAGAAAAAGTTAATGGATAAAAAGAGAACAGGAGAATCTAGTAATCATTTACATTAAAAAAAACATGAATCTGCATGTTAAATTATAAGTTGGGATCTTGTTTGGAATACGCTTCTTATTAAAAATAACCGAACTAATATAATATATAAAGTTATACAGAAAAGACTATAGAGAATGTGAGAGTGGGGTAGCACTATGTCAGCACTTTGTGTTAACTGCAAATTGAAACCTGAAAATATATTACAAAACGTGTTGTCTTACCTGAACATGTTAATGCTGTCACCAGCATTATCTTTTGTTTTAAAAAAATAAGGTACTTCATGATTGCTGACAACACTGACAGAAAAGTCAAATATACATTTAAAACATATAATAGAAAAATAGACAAGTGTTATATTTTTTGGGGTCAAAGGAATTACTGAAGAGCATCGAAGAAGATGTTAGTTCAACAAAATTAAAGATCATAAAATACTTGTACTCTTAATTATTAGACTTTGATAGGTAATATTTTGCATATTATGAAAATAAATACTCCAGCTGTCCATGTTTTCTGTTTTGAAAATGATAGTTAAAAGTAAAAATCGTTAGTAAAAACATTATAATAAATTAGTGAGAAAAAGACAAAAATAAGTTGATCAGATATTTTATAATCATTTACTACTTGTACATGTGTTATAATTTGGTAAGAACACAATTTTAACATTTTCTCACAAATGAATAATACTGTGTTTTGATTTTGCTGTTTCTGTGGTTGTTTTTTTTTTTCCTGCATCGATTGATTAAAAGGAGAAAAAAGTCTTTGTTGTCCTAACCATAATACGTTGCAATGAATTATTGAGTGTCTTGTCTGGATATTCCTGCCAAGCTTATGCAATCATTTTGGTTTTCCAAAGGGATGCTCTGATAACGAACTTTTTCTTGAGGTGATCTCCAGAATTGGAACACTCCTGAGAAAAAGGAAGATCATTGATTGCTGTGAAAGTAGGTAAATTCTGTTACTTCTTTAAGTGCTCAATTCAATGAACTCTGCTACTTCTATCAGAGCTTTCTCTATCCAGCTCAAGCTTCTTCTTTTTTGTTTTCTGGTTAATTGTCATAATGTGTTTGCATTTGGGTTGGGCATATACAGGATTTGGTTCATCTGGGTTGAGGAGCCATTAGTTTGTGGTGAGAGAATTTTCCCATGACCCCTTTTTGTGGAAAGAGTCAATTTTTCAAGGCTAGTGCTTTCAGCTGTAAAATGTTGAAAACTGGGGTTGGATTTGCAATAATGTAGAGCACACACACCACAAGTTTTGCAGGTTCTGAGTAATAATTATACATCTGCTATAAATTAAGTTCCTTTTGTGACACAGCTGGGAAGATGAATAAAGAAGATGATGTGAACCGTGGTGATTATGAGCATGACATAGAAATTGAAGGTCTGTTGGATGGGTATGAGGAAAATAGAAGGTACTGGTCTGGGTTATCTGACAGAAGCATGTCTCATACAAAGCCACTTCTTGTGAAGAGGACCAACACCACCTCACAGATCGCTATAGTTGGTTCCAACCTAAGCCCTATTGAAAGCCTTGACTATGAGTAAGCAACCTCCGTTTCTTTATATTATGAACATTTCAGGACTTTTTAGTAGTTGCTGAAGGAATTAGCAGAGATGGTAGAATCCTTATTCTTCAATTTCAGGATTTTTTATAATGATATATTGAAGCATGACTGGAGGTCCAGACAGAAGCATCAGCAGATCCAATATACTGTGCTTAAGTGGGGATTTGCTCTTCTTATTGGATTAGGCACTGGATTGGTTGGCTTCTTTAACAGTTTTGCAGTGGAGAACATATCTGGTTTCAAGCTGCTTCTCACCACCACTCTCATGACTAAAAACAGGTGAGCTTGTTCCTAGCTTAGCTCCAACCAGATGTGTTGCTTATTGATTCTGTGTGAGAATGCTAATTGTGTCTTTCCTAAGTTACTTTTGCATGAAAGATAAGTTTGTAAATTTTTTCATCTTCTTTATTTTTGTTCAATATCAAATTTCTCACTCAGACTTGAATTCCTATCACATATAACTTCACAAGCAATACTTCTGTAATGCTTTTCGTGTCTCTTTCCATTTTTCTAAAGAGTGAAGCACAGAAAATGTTTTATTCCTAAGTACAGAAAAGCCTTTGCTCAAAATTATTGGTTTATAGACCATGTGCCATGTGCTTACCGACTTAAATGGATATATTGTATAGTATGCTTCTAGAAATAAGTAATAAATTTGTGACTACTCTTTTTCCCTTATACTCCCCTTTCGTTTTGTCTTTTTTGATATTGTAAGCTTGTTGAGTTTTCCATCATGATTCACCAAATAAATGAACAAACCCTTGAAGAAACTATTTTAGGGCCTTGGTTCAAAGTATTTGCTATCATTTATCACAGATCCTATTAGGAATTTAACCTGAGGTAAAAGTTCTACATTGAATAAAATTGTATAAGATGAACAATATATAAGTAGAAGGACTTTTAACAATGTTTCTCCTCAGGAAACTCCACAAATCCTTGTTAAGTAATTATGGTTGGCGGGCATTACCGTTCATGTATTCTCACAGATTAGAAGTTCCAGTGCAGATATCTTGAGGCATTTTTAGCATATGCTGGTGTGAATATATGTTTAGCAGCCGCAGCTGCTGCACTTTGTGCTTTCATTGCTCCAGCAGCGGCAGGCTCTGGCATTCCAGAGGTAAAAGCATATCTCAATGGCGTGGATGCTCACTATATATTGGCTCCCAGCACCCTTTTGGTAAAAGTAAGTAATACTACAACAATAATAGAACCAAGTCTACCTCTGGTCTGATTCTTTTGACTTAGCAAGCATGAGCACACATATAAAGTTTGAGTACCTTGAACAAATGAAAATTACACAGCATCAGCTTTCTATTTTAGAAGAAAGAATTTTTGTGAAGAGTTAGTATTGTCTTTTGAGTAAGCCTTTTACTATATTCCTTTCTCTTTCAAAGGGTTCAATCCAGGCGATATTACCAAGGTTATGTTAATACAATTTCTTAATTATTCAAGATAGGCTATTGTATGCATACTATTTATTGTGACGTGTATTTCTTTTACTGATTTTTCTACCCTTTCTCTCTTGTGTGTTTCTGTAAAATAATATGGAGAAGATAGACGTAGCTATGTTAAATGTTAAGAGATAAAATAAAACCTATTCCAGTGTGTACACTTAAACTTTGGGGTGAATTTGTTTCTTGACATGAAATATACTTCAATGGCTAAGCAATAAAAAAACTTATCCTCATTCTAGGGTGATAGTGAATAAGAATAGAATAAACTATGACAAATTGCCCATCAAATTCAAAAGATAATTCTTTGTTGTACAGATATAAGTTATTTTATTTGGGCTAGTTGACTCGCAATGGGTAATAAATTTCACATAATCATATATGTTGAAAGTGTTGTTAAGATTTCTTTAGAGGATACAATCCCAACAACAAAATATTCCTGCCTAGAGGTGTAGTATGGATGAAATGTGCCGCCAAGGACTCTGATACTACTAATGGATCCGATATCACTCATGAATCTTTTGAAGGAATTTGTTAGGAAAGATTACATAAATATGAGATAAGCTCAATTTACATAAAGGATTGACAACACTTTCACTCAAGATCTTAAGTCAATAAATTTATGGGTCTTCTTTTTTATATAATATTTAACATTCTCTTTTTTATCTAATGCGAGACTTAGACTCACTTAAATTTCCAACAACCAACATATTCATTGACGATCTTAACTTTTCTTGATTCGTTCCTAATGTATCAAGTGTTTTGATTTTCCTTTTTAGTGCTAAGTACAAATTGAAATCTTTTACTTGGTGGATACTAAATTTCTGTATGAAACCTATGGAAAAACTGTGACAGATATTTGGTTCCATCCTTGGAGTTTCTGCTGGATTTGTGGTGGGCAAAGAGGGACCTATGGTACATACAGGTGCTTGCATAGCTTCTTTATTGGGACAGGGTGGATCTCGCAAGTATCACTTGACTTGCAGTTGGCTTAGATTTTTCAAAAACGACCGAGACCGGCGAGACATGATTACTTGTGGTGCAGCTGCTGGTGTTGCTGCTGCCTTTCGTGCACCAGTAGGTGGTGTCCTCTTTGCCCTTGAAGAGGCAGCTTCATGGTATATATTTCTTCTCAAAAATTTCTCTCTTCTAACTTCATGGTATCTTTAGATTGCAAATTTGTAATTCTAGTTGAAAGAAAATCTCTACAATCTCAAACTATTAATAACAAACAAATATTATCTTCTAATATATGCAGTATAAGATGTTATTTGAAAAGCACAAATATTATATTACCAAGATTTTAATCCTGGAAATGTATATTAAGATTTTTGTTTCTTTCCCTTGGACAAACAAAGATGATGCCTGCATAATATATCTTCTACTTTATGTTTTAAGTGCTTGATTGTTCTCTGCATAAAGGTTATACACCTTCTATTTAAAATATTTTTGAAAGAAACTCTGCTTCATCTAAAGTATTGCCATTATAGAAAACTGAACATTTTTTTTCCATGGGGCACAACTTCAGGTGGCGGAGTGCACTTCTTTGGAGGACGTTCTTCACAACTGCAGTAGTTGCTGTTGTTTTAAGAGTTGCAATTCAGTTTTGTGCCACAGGAAAATGTGGGCTATTTGGTGCAGGTGGTTTGATATTGTATGATGTTGGTTCAGCCAATATAACATATAGTGCTAGCGATATATTTGCAGTACTACTTTTGGGAGCCGTTGGTGGAATTCTCGGAAGCATATATAATTACCTTGTGGATAAGGTTGTTCGAACATATAGCATCATCAATGAGTATGTCTCACATTCAAAGTTAAAAAGTTCTTAAGTCATCTACTTGCTGCATCATACCTATAAAGTGAGAGAAAAAAAGGGTGCATCTAGCCTTGATTAATAGAGTAGTACCTTTAGCCACTTAAATTAAGGATAGGTTCATCCTTACTTTCTCACTTTCACTCAGCTCCCTGCTTCACAAGAGCCTAATCAAACTAGTACCGGTAGTATAATATAATGTAGGGTTAACTATGTTGGACAAATGACATTGGATGCGGTCCATAGGTTCCCCTCCTGTCAACATCTTAAAAGGTCAACGTGATTCGTTTTTTTCATGCCAAGAGACAGTTAAAACTATTAGGCAAAAAAAAAATTACATTCATGCATTTTGAGTATGGACACCTAACAACACCAAAATTTGAGATGGAGACGAAAATCAAAATCACGTTATAGTTTAAGGATCATAAACATGGTTAACCCTGTAATGTATTAACAATGTAACTAATAACCCCTTTCTTTGTGTTTTGGCAGAAAAGGTCCAGCTTTCAAAATCTCTCTTGTTGTGACAATTGCTCTTCTGACATCATGTTGCTTTTATTTCTTGCCATGGGTTGCACACTGCATTCCCTGTCCTTCTAGTTCAACATTGGCCTGTCCCTCTGTTGATGAGTCCGGAGAATATCAAAACTTTCAGTGCCCTCCAGGATACTACAATGATCTTGCTTCCCTCTTTCTGAACACCAATGATGATGCTATTCGCAATCTACTCAGCCCCAAGATAACCAAAGAGTTTCATATTTCCAGTTTGTTTATCTACTTTGCTACTATTTACTGTCTTGGGATAATCACTTATGGTATTGCCATTCCATCCGGGCTCTTCATTCCTGTGATACTTGCGGGTGCTACCTACGGCCGTCTTGTTAGCCGGATCTTTGAACCGATCACCGGACTTGACAGAGGACTCTTTGCCCTACTTGGAGCTGCTTCCTTCCTTGGTGGCACTATGAGAATGACAGTTTCTATTTGTGTCATATTGCTTGAGCTCACTAATGACCTCTTGTTACTTCCACTAGTGATGTTGGTCTTATTAGTCTCAAAAACTGTGGCTGACAGCTTCAACAAGGGTGTCTATGATCTAATACTTCAGATCAAAGGACTTCCTTATTTGGAGGCTCATGCAGAACCTTACATGAAGAATTTAGTGGCACGTGATGTTGTTTCAGGTCCATTGATTACCTTTTCTGGCATTGAAAAGGTGGGCATTATATGGCATGCTTTGAATGCTACAGGGCACAATGGATTTCCTGTCATTGATGAACCACCTTTAACAGAGGCACCAGAATTATGTGGGGTTGTACTGAGGTCTCATTTACTGGTTATGCTGAAGGAGAAGATTTTCTCAAATGATAAGGATTTCATAAATCAAAGTAGCTTCCAAAGAATTTCTACTTTAGATTTTGGAAAAGCAGGATCAGGAAAGGGTATCAAACTAGAGGATATTGATATTGATGAGGAAGAGATGGATATGTATGTTGATCTCCATCCCATAACTAATGCATCTCCTTACACTGTTGTTGAGACAATGCCACTTGCCAAAGCTGCTATTATTTTCCGCCAACATGGACTCAGGCACATGTGTGTTGTTCCCAAGAGCCAAGGGGTATGTATAGTGCTTTTTCTCTCATCAAAGATTGTTATAGTTTATCCAGTGACTCAAGAGTTTAGAAGACTTAAAACAAATTTAAAAAATAAAACCTCTTCATCGGAATCTGTCATCACATGTAAACATAACAGTTTTTCATCTCTGTGTTTACTTGAAGATTCTAAACTGAATAAACCATCAATTTTTTTCCTTGAATTAAGACCTTCTCTCATAAACAGTTCCTAAAGTAATGAAAGTAGTATATAAGTAATTCATGAAGCATTGAATATTGATCACTTTAGTTTAGTCCATAAGCTGAGGTTTTTAATTGGACATTACAACTTAGTTTAATGAATAAGTACTTAGTTAAGCTGTTTTTGTCAAACACATTTTTAACATTACAACTTCTTTTGCTTCACTGATGAAAAATATGCTGACAAACTCTACATGTTGCAGAGACCTCCAGTTGTTGGGATTCTAACACGCCATGATTTTATGCCAGAGCATGTTTTGGGACTTTACCCTCACATCAAGTCTCGCAAACAGCATTTAGGGATATCAGTGAAAAATATTATTTCTTCAGTATTGGAGTGCTGCATTCATTAGTTGATCAAAGTTTTCACATACAGTGAAGTGCAATAATGATTCACAAAAAACATTTGAAGCAGATATGCTACTTGAGATGTGGCTGCTGCATAGTTTTGGTGCTTGATTTAGCAAATGTGTCTATATATTAATTCTTCATCTCTGTTTCATGAAGTGAGCTTGACACTTGCATATAAAGATATACTATGAAACAGAGTTGCAGAATACAGTGGACAGTGATCTCTTGTACATGTTGCTTGGGTTGGATTCTTTTGATAAAGTTATTTGTATGATATTGTTAATGTTAAAATTATATTTGTCTCTAACATCTTAACACTTTTAACATTTTATATAATATATAAACTTAAAACTGATTAATGTATATTTTTTTCATATAGAAATTTAATTAATGATCTCAATAAGTAAAATAGTTTTAGTTCTTATTTTAAAAGTTAACAGTTATGTGATTTTAAAAAATAATAATGCTTCTAACATTTCCTTATCTTTAAATTTGGATATTATCTCCAATAATTTCAAAAACACAAAAATTTATAGATGTTAAGAAAGCTAATTTTTCCAGTGAAAAAAAAAATTAATTACGACTAAGTAAACTTGTGACATCCCTCCTATTTAATAATATTTTGTGTTTACATGAAATATAATAAAATAATAAACATATTTAATAATTCTAACAAGTAAACTAGTCTTTAGTGTTTTATTTTAGTAATTAAAATTGAGTTTTAGTTTTCTAAAGCTTTTCTTATTGTTTTTTTGTTCTTCGAAAATTTACTTAGGTCCGGGGATCAGCCAAATAACTTGTGCGTATATAGTGGACCTATGCGTACAAGTTATTGGGCCTATGTATGTAAACTTGGGGCTTCTTTTGCACTTCACGTTTTTCTTCCTACACCCCCAATGTTTTCAATCTCTCTCATTTTACCCTTCAAGAAAGTTTTGCACCTAAATGACTATTCTGATTTGATAACCCCAGATCCGGAAGTATATATCAAATTACTAAATCCAAAAAATTTGGCAACCGGAACATGAAATCCGGATAACAAATTTCAAGAAACGTGGTCACCGGAATTATCAATGAGGATTTTTCTGGATCCGGAAAACAATAATCGGAAAGAAGATTTTTGGTATCTTCCATCTACTAACAGGAACACAAAGTCTATCGAAGGAGGATCTGAAGCGTAGGAGTTGTTTGGCAATGTCTCACTTTGTGTAAAAAATGATTACACCAAGAACTTCATTTGAATTGTTACACGCTTCATTCTCATAATTTCATCTTGCATTAGCACAAGTTGACCAATGCTCCTTGCCAAAAAAATTAATTCACTTTAAAATTTGCATCGTTTACATTTTCATAATTTCATATTGCATCAACATCCTTCATTAATGCTCTTTGTCACTGCATACTTAATTCACGCTAATCATGTGTCGTCTTTGCACCAACTCATGTCATGCAGTCCGACCCAACAATTCTTACACGTCACGCATCCAAAAGAGAGGAAGGGAAAGGTCGTGTGTTTGATATCTCCTACTAACAATTTGGAGAAATAAGGTTAATTTGGTAGGGCTTAAGGAGGGTGGGAGAATTGTGGATTCAACTCTCCCCACTAACAACTAATAATTGTCGATAAAAAAAAAAATTTGCACCAAAAGAACGTTAAACTGGATTAAATGTGTTAGGGTCATTATCTTATTAGTCAACGTATTAAAATGATCTAATTAATTAAATCTATAGTTAAGATGCCAAAGTGCACGTCATGATATATTAAATGTATAGATGCTAACAATATTCTAATTTGATGAAGGGACCAAATTAGAAACATTGAAATTAAGTAACCGGCAAAAGTTACATAAAGGGTTATGGTCCTTTCTATGAGCATGTTACATAATTATTCATGTTCATTTCTCTCCCTCAGTATCACTCATAAGAAGAAAAAAAAAAAACTCTAGGTGCTTTACAGTTGGAACAACAAGCAAGCCTGTCAACCCAACTGAATAAACGTAAGTCAGGATTTATATTTGAACATGCCTATCCACAATAATATGGCCCGTCCAGTTCGCCAACTCACCGGGTCACACGTAAGGTGGGACGAACAAACTTGCTAATCCATTACACATTCAATAAAGCAAGCAAATGTAGGTTTGTATGTGTTCTTGCCTTTTTTGAAATAATAACAAAGTCAAAGTGCAAAGAATTGCGTTACCAGAAAATGAACGTTACGAGACTATGAAGTTAAATTCCTCTAACGCATATCTTTTTCTCATAGTCAAAATCTCGTTCCACCACATCTTCTTTTATGACGAAGCAAAATAGTGAAGCAACGACACCAACATGTTGGTAGTATGATTTTTGTTGATTTTTCTTACATTTGACATTATCAATTCCTATCTTTGCGTGTAATTTGACCCATTTTGACACCCTATTTAATTAAATATGCATCAATAGTACACCTTAAATACATAAGCAAACCATATAAAACTATAATATTTAAAACGAAATCAATTTAATTAAAAAATTAAAAAATAAACTAAAAGATTACAAACAAATCTTTTATAATTATCTTTTCATTTTATTCTTATATTTTATTTAAATAAACTCATAATTTAAAGGTCGAAATCCAAGCCAAACTAAATAAAATAACATATATATGTTTCTTTCGCAGTTAAAATTGATCATCGATAAAAAAAAAATGTAAGATGTGATTAAATTAGTTAATCGTGATATTTGGACAAATCCTAATTAACTTTAACTAGAATTGTATAATCCTATAATTAACATAGATAATGATGTTTTATATAAAATTAAATACATAATTAGTTTAAAAGGATTACAGTAAATAAAATAACAAAATAGTTGATACATATAAATTTATATATTATAAAATTAGATGCTTTAAATTTTACAATATTTTAAAACTATTAATGGGTAATTAAATAGTATTTCTATATATAATTTATAATTCTATGTCTTTTAAACTGTTTAATAATTTGACTGTTGAGAAATTTTCTAAGGTAGATGATCACCTCAATGAATTCTTGAAGATACAACCTCAACTTCATAAAATTATCACCTTTTTTTTTTTTTACTGCGAGATAACCATAATAAGAGTTTGAACATTTTAAATTTGGTTTTATTTATTTTTGTATAAATGTGTACACACATATTAACTAGTTTTAATAATTTTTTATTTCACATAAGATATAATAAACCAATAAATACATTTAACAAATTGAGCTTTAACTTAGAATTTTAATAATTAAAATTTATGAATATTTAAAAATGCAAAACTAGTTTTTACTATAAGATTTCTTTTTAACATATCACTACAGAAACAGCATTAAGTATAAAACAAGATTAGCTATTTTAGCTTTAGATTGATTCAAATAAAATAGTACAATATATCGGATTAAATGTTTCTTAAATGTTAACAAATAGAAAATTAATTGAATGAAAATAATTAAATTACTTTATAACCTGGTTAAATGATTAAATTTTATAGATATTCCTTAAATGCGTTTATTAAATAACATTAAAAAGATAAATTAAAAATTTTCACAATTATTTTTACATATTTTTGTGTGATATTTTACTCTATGCAATCAAATAATAAAAGTAATTTATTTATTTAAATTAAGTTAAAAAGTTAATTTAATAAAATATTTATTTTTATATTAAAGACCTTTAAATATAAGATGACAAAGTGGATTAGGTTCTATTGTCGGTTCGTCAATCCAATTGATTAAAGGTAAGTCTGGACATCTTTTGAACTCGTCATCCCATAAAAATTTGGCTCGCTCAGCCCGTCAACTCACCGGGCCATACATAAGGTGGGATGGGCCAACTTGTTGGTCCATTACAAATTCAATAAAAAAATGAAAGTTAGATCTTCCTTTATACTTACTTCTCTGAAAGAGTGTGAAAGCTGAGAGTGTAAATGTTTGTCCTGCCAGAACTGCAAGACTGTAAACTTTAATCTCTCTCCTCCATCTTCCTTTTATAATCCAAATTTTATCTCATCCCATATTCTTTTAGGAGGAAGAAAAATAGTGGAGGAAGAACACCAACAAATTCATATTTTAATTTATGTTGATTTTCCTTACATTTTGATATTGTCGTTTCCTCTCTTTACACATAGTTTAATTAATTTTGACATACCAAGTAAGTGTACATTAATGATATCTTTGAATAAAAAAACAAACTAAATAAAACTATAAATATTTTTAAGTAAACCAATTTAATTCAAAAAAAATAATTAATTAAAATTTTACAAATACAATCTTTCATAATTATGCTTTTTATTTTATTCTTAGATTTATCATAAATAGATTAATAATTTAAAGTTGAAATTAAAGCCTAATTAAATAAAATAACATTATATATATAAATATATATATATATATATATATATATATATATATATATATATATATATATATATATATATTTTTTTTTTTTTTTTTTTCTTTTTTTTTTTATTTATATTATAATTCTATTTTTTTTATATATTAAAATAAAAA
>Ga0099822_1004672_pt1 | contig 17846 bp, 8 predicted proteins | sample CowpeawhiteBW_FD_76839 | JGI IMG/M metagenome (GOLD analysis project Ga0099822, IMG submission 76839) | Root nodule microbial communities of legume samples collected from California USA - Cow pea white BW | ecosystem: Host-associated > Plants > Roots > Nodule | place: USA: California | collected...
AAAAAAAAAAAACATATATGGACATCAAAAAAGCTCTTAGCGCATAGACACTGAGATATATATATATATATATATATATATATATATATATATATATATATGAGAGAGAGAGAGGGAGTCATATTTATTAGCATAGATAATTACTTGTATGGATATTCTTCTTTCTTCTACGTAAATAACTTTAATATATCTTTCTCTAAATTCACATGTTTTTTACGTGTGGAAATTTAGAAGTTGTAAGATCTTGGATTCCCCCGATAAACACATAACATTTTTTTCTGAGCAATTTTGGAAACTACTATTAGGTTGTTTCCTTTACTTTTCTTTAATACTTTTCGAGAAAAAGAATGATATTTTCACATTTTTTTTATATTCATTTAAAATTATTTTTTATTATCTTCATTCTTTCTTTTTCTTTAATAATACAAAATCTCACTTTTGTTAAAATCGTTTTACTTTTATAAAAAAGATTGCAGTTATCAGTTACAAAGATTGCATATTTTTCTGGGTTTCAAAGGTTTGACCGGTTCTCCTTTTATTGTGACTATTGTGCTGCGTCTTCAATTGAGTTTGAACTCAGATTCTTCGGTTTCTTTTCTTCTGTTCCCTTCTATTTTTAAAATATGTTGAAAATTTAATATTTTAAAATACTAAAGTAATTATACTTTAAAAAAATACAAAAAATCTAAGAAAGAATCCAAATTCGTTCAATATACGAATCAAAGTAGAAAATTCATGGATTCCAACTCAGCAATAGCTGCCATGGAATCTTCAACTTTGAGTTCAATTTTAAATTTATCCTTGCAAAGAATAATAATTAATAGTATGTAACATTCACCCACATGATTTGGTTACTTTTTTGGGGTTGGGTCATTTTCCATGTCAGGAATTGGAGGGAATTCAATTTGACACTTGCCCAATTAACTTGTGAAAGGGTGATCTATAGCTAGCTATCACATTATGACAATGAACAAGTTGTAACTCTTGTCATCACTTCTTTCGTTGGACTCTTCTTAGTACCAATGATTATCTCCTCCTCACTTTTTTCCAAATGGACCATTTTGATTCCAAAGTCACAATATTAGTATACAAAATTAATATGCAACTTGGAGAATTGATTTTGTGCTATTGGAGTTGGATTCGTTGCTGTTTCAGGTTGGAAAATTTAGATAAGAGTCACTTCGGAGTCCACATTGTTTTTGGTGAGTTCAAATTGTCTGCTTTGTGTTTGTTGTTATTCCTCTTCGGTTGTGCTTTCAAATACACTATGAAAATTAGAAACTGCGCAAAAGAAGATTTTTTTTGTTTACTCATGTTATTTGTCAATATCAGTTTAAATCTTTTGGTGAATTCAAGTTGTAACTGCTATCTTATTTTTATATGACTCGTGTATTTATAGTTTTGCAGTCAAGTTGTTATAGGTAATATATGTTATTATAAGAAAAATGACTTCACTCTTGGCGCGGTAGTGGAATATAATTAGAATATAGATGAAAGTAGAATGTACTTTTCATTGATTTGAATGAAGTAACATTTGAAAGAAAAAGGTTAACAGGATTCTCTAATTTGTACACAAATGTAGCAAATCCTATTTCCTAAATTCGATACATTGTAACATCCATGAATTCGTCCCACCAAATTGAAATTAAAAAACAGCAGCTTTTAGCCTCCTTCCCAGCTCCTTCCTGCAGATAAAGCAAAAGATCAATGTCAGATCGGAATAACAGCACCAAGTATTTGTGTATATGCCTCAATGGGAAAGTGTTCTTATTTTATGTTATTCTCACCTCATCAATTGCCTGTCAAAGCCCGAAGCTGCCAACATTCCTCTATTCTCTTCGGCCCTTCTCAGGAGATATGGCATAACAGTTTCCACAGGTCCAAATGGCATGTACTTACTCACTTGAAACCCTGCATTGCTCAGACCAAAGGAAAGGGCCTCAGACATGCCATGCAGCTGCGCAAATTCAAGCTTGTGGTTCACCTTTCCAATCCCCAGCTCATGAGCTTTTGCAGCTGCCAGTTTCCCTACACGAACATTAAACACACCTCAATTGGGTCATGATTCCATAAATCATTAAACTCAATGGATGAGAAATGATGATGTGTATGTACCTGACTCAACATTGTGAGTTGCAAGAACAACTCCACCTGGGCCATCAGCAATCTTCTCGAGCATGAAAGATGAGCATTCATTGAAGCACTTGTGTGTGTCATCGATGGTGTCGTGAATTGGGGAACGATATCCTAAAGACTCAGCCAATTTTGCTTCGGTTGACATATAAGCACCCCTCACTAATTTGAACCCCATTGGGATTCCCATCTTCTCTGCAGCCGTTACTGTGAGCAGCAACCTCTCTTTGGCATCCTTCAGGTAGGTCTGAATGGTGCCATATACAATGGCGTTATCATCTTTGTTGTTCAAGATGGCAGAGGAGTAGGTGAAGTAGTCAATAGCAGGTTGAACAGCAGTGTGTTCAGCATCAACCAGTAAAGGAATGTTTGCTTGTGTACACTTTTGACAAAGGTCATGAAATCTCTGAATGGCAAGTTCAAGGTCCTTCTCTTCCTCTCGGGTGAGAGACTCTGGCCTGTTCCTTGTGTGGTACAGAGGGCTTGACTCGGAGAAAATGGGGAAGCAATCTTGCTTCCATGGCAAGCTGAAAGAAGGATCCTTGTGCTGCCATCTCAGCAAGTCGCTCATTCTTTCCAGAAGACTCATTGGACATATTGCGGTGATTTTCACGATCATAAAGCTCACCTGTCACATCAAAAAAATTCATTTCGTAACCATTGCAATCATCATCATACCTCCATCTAAAACACACCACTCTGCACGTGAAAAGAAAGGAAAAAGCACAAGCAGCCACAGGATTTTCGTGGACTACTGTGGTACCAAAAGGAAATTGACAAGGAAATCACGATGGTTCTAGACAGTAGCTGTTGTTGGAGAACAACCAACACTCCATTTCAAGCACCGCGCAACCGTCACCCAAGAGAAATCACCAATCTTGTCCCTCTCCAACAACATCATAATCTAACAGTAGTAGTACTAGATTTTGTTCCAGTGCAAAGGTGGGCGGGATCCCAATCAAGCCACCGTTTCGATTCTCATTTCAACAATGCCATTTATCATACATGTGGCAGTCACTCCCAGATCGCACCATTCGTTGCCGATCTGTTACATGCAAAAACCCAAGAACAAACAAAAAACAGAAGAAAAAACATTGTTCTTATACACACGCACACCGAAATTTCGTTCCTCCCAATTTTACACAATCTGTGAATTGCATGAAATTGGTGTAACGAAAATGGTGTGCTTTCTATACGATCAGTCACCAAAACATACTTATGATCTCAACGTCACACGTGACAATAATCTTCAGCATAAAAAGCTAAAGACCGTGTCAGGTGTTAAATGTATCAAAAATGGTAGAAGATCATATACATACGATGTTTTGGTTCTGATTTGTATAAATTTTTGGTCTTGCAAAAAATCATTTTGAATGAATGAATGAAGGATGAGAAAAATGAAGAAGGGGTTACCGAAGAAGGGGGAAGAGATCGGCTAACGTCGATGGTGTGGAGAAACGCTCTGTAGTTACGGTCACAGGCGTCATTGTCGTGGGCGTCCTCGACGCCGTAAACGAGCATGCCACGGAGGCCGGCGTGGTTGAGGGCACGGATCTTGTAAGCGGCGGTGGGGGCGTCTTCACCGGCGCAGAAGTGGTCGTAAAAGGTGGAGCGGACGGAGGCGAGGATGAGTTCACGAAGACCAGGCACTTGCAGGAGGTTGGATTGCATGAGCCAGGTTCCAAAGTCGACAAAGGGTCCGACAGCGGTTGCGTGGAGGACGGTGGCGGAACGGAGGAGCGAGGGGGTGCGGACGTGGCAGAAGAGCTTCTCGACGTCGTGTAAGTTAAGATCAGCGGTGGCGGCTGGACGGAGCACGGCGGAGGTCGGGGGTGGGAGGCAGGGAGAAGGAGAGAGAGTCGGGGAGAGAGGAGCGTGTGAGGATTTGAGTGGTTTTGTGGCTGTGTTGTATCGGAGATTCCTTAGGATTCTTGGTGGGATAACACGAGTGGCCATGTAACGAACAACGTTAGCCGGTGTTGGTGGGGTTGGTGTTGGTGTTGGGGTTGGCGATGATGGTGTTGTTCCTCCCTGGGTGTGTTTCCTCTCTCTCTCTCTCTTTCTTTCTTTGGGACCTAAAAACGCTGTGAGGATGCAAAATGCTACTTCTGCATAATGCTCTTCTTTCTCTTCCTTTTATAGCTCTCACCATGCAACGTCGTCTTTCCCTTGCTCCCTTCCTAATAGGTCTTTTTTCCGTTATTTTTCTAACACGTTTGTGTTTTGTGTTTTTCTTAGTCCTCTGAAGTGACCGCATCTTTAGGAACCAAACCCTCTCAAATTTCAGACACATTCGGTGCTGACACAGATCCACCTTGCACCAATCTTAATCTACTCATGTTATCTCTTCTTTCTTATCACTCGACACGTGTACACATCTCTTCAATTTATTACTAATTTTAACTTAATTATAAATACACACACTTTCTTTTAATGATAATTAATAATTCATTCATACTACTATCAGAAAACAATAATGGTGTTTCATCATTTTACATATTTGGAGCATCATCATTTTCAGTCTTTTCATTGTAAATTATTCCTTTTTTCACTTGTTACAATACTTTACTCCTTTTTTTTCTTTTTCCAATTAGGGGAAAAACAAAATACTTTTTTTTTTCAAATTAAGTTTAATATGATATATTTTTACTGCCGTCCAAATATTTTTATTTTAAAAATGTAAACAAAAAATTAAGAGGGATTTTATTTTTTAAAATTTAGCTAAATAAATTTTGAATTAAAATGTATATTATTAATATTTTGTATACATATTATCAATATAAAAAAGTGTAGTTTAATATGATTTTAATATAAAGAATTAGCCAACTATCCTTATTTATTTCAATCATATAAATTTATTCATTAAATTTAAATTGAATGCTAATTTTAATATTCTTTTAGTATGAAAGAGATAAGTTCACTCAAGAAGAAAGTAAATTAAAGATTGAAGCTATGCTGTCTAAAGATTAAATTATGGCTTAAATACCTTTTTAGTCCTCATTTTCATAGTGTTTGTTGCGGATGATTCTCATTTTGACAGAATGTTTAAAATGATCATCATTTTTACCGAATGTTTAAAATTGTCCTCATTTTCGCAATTCGTATTTTATTTGGTCCTTTTCTGTAACGTCGTTTAAATCATTAACAGAGCATTGTACAGGTGACACGGTTTGTATTAGGGTGTGTTACGTGTACTATATAGGTGTGGGTAATTAGATATTTAGACATAAATAAGTGAGTTAGGGTTTTGGTAAGGAATGTTTGGACAGTTTGTGAGTTTTGACAATCTTGTTCCTCCATTCCTAATTGGTGTTGCTGCAATCTTCTTCTTCCTGCAATCCCATTATATAGATATGTTACGGTCTCAATCTTCTTCCTTTACCTCTGGTTGTAATCGTGGAGGCAATCGTTACAGAAAAGGACTAAATAAAACACAAATTGCAAAAATGAGGACCAGTTTAAACATTCGATAAAAATGAGGACCATTTTAAACATTTGGTAACAATGATGACCATTTTAAACATTTTGTTAAAATGAGGACCATCCGCAACAAACACTACGAAAATGAGGACCAAAAAAGTATTTAATATGTAATAATGTATGGTTCAAAAAACTGTTTGACAACACTAAATCACAATTTGAAAATTAAAATTATTTAACTTGTAAATTAACTTTTTGATACTTTTATTATTAAAATATTTTCCATTGATATTTCTTAAGTAGAAGTTTACTTTAAAATTAATTTATATAAAATTTAAAAATAAGTAATTTTCTGTGTTTTTTATATTGTAATTTGATTATGAGTAAAGTGTAATATATATTGTCCATTAAATACCATACTCATAATAGTGCATTATTTAATTCTTAATTGAAAGATCAAATAACTGATCATGAAGGGAGGAAAAAAACATAAAATAAGTGTTGGGACAGTTCTATAGAAAGCACAAGTCAAAATAACTACTAATAGTTAATAAATAATTATACTGTAAATAATAATAAATAAGATTAATAATTAATAAGTCAAAATAATTATTAATTTTAAAAAGTTAATAAATAATTGCACCGTAAAAAATAAAATAAGAATAATATTAAATAATTATATTGTAAAAAGTAAAATAAAATAATATTAAGGACAGAAGAAATTACGTTTTTATATAATTATAGATGACAATAGTCTTAACCAAAAAATTATTTCAAAATTGCTTTTATCAACAAATGATATATGGTGTTATTAATTATTTCGAATTGTTTATTGTGTTCGGAAAATAGATTTCGAGAATGATAAGATGTACGTAGAAACTTGTAAGGACGTAGGAAGCAATAGCCAAAATTGTCTTACCCCTTCCTTCTCTTGCGTCTGCAATCCACAAATTCCATTGAATCCATTTCAAAGAAACAGGTACTGCAACAGAAAAAAATCATGTAATCCACCATAATATACAGACAACATTTTCAACTCTCACAGATCTTGCACTATTAGAATAGAGATAAAAAATAGTGTTCTGTGAAACGGTAGATACTGATACCAAGGCTACATACCAAACACCACAACACATGAACCTGAGACTGAGAACCATTATGAAGAGAGTAACCTCAAAAGTACTAAAAATCATATAATACATCTGAAGAAGGAGAACACCTATAATTTCGCATCTTTGAAATCCAAAAAAGAGAGAAAAAAACCTTGTATTACAATTCTTCGAAGTTAACCAAAAAAATTACCAGGAACTTCTAACTCCTAAGAACAGTGTAAATGCTATCACTATATTACCCAATTTACAGTAATGTTTCCAAGCCATGTGAATAATGGGAACTGAGCCAAAGCAATGAAGAGCAAGAGATAGTGGTGCTTGGTTGAATCATAACTCCTGGCTTCAGCGAAAAGGACTCTCTTCATTGTTTTAACCAAGAACACTGCCATGCATAAGCAGGTTGACAGCATCAGAAAGTAGTAGGAGTAACTCCATATCATTCTTCCACAAACAGCCAAACATAAGCCCGTAAAAGTGTACCCAGCATACGCTATAATGTCCAATAGAGGTGCTTCCCCAGTGCCCAATGAAAGTAAAGCAACTTTAAGCAGTCCAGTTTGCATAAACCAACCAACCAATCCCTTGATAAATAACCAGTTCAAAGCTTCAGGACTGAACCTGCCCACAACAAATACAACATGTTTAAAAAACAATGTCAAACTAGAAAGCATGTGGAGATGGAACAAACTCAGCACTATAAACCAAACTAAATTCTTAGTGAAACTTTTCAAAATCCGTCCACGGAGTTATTAAAATAACAATCAAGAAAATGAAATCAGTAATCTTCATATCATAGAAGATCATTACTTGTCTGATTTCTAATCACATTTTATATGTTTTAGTTTGGAACACAAGAATAAAGATAACTCCTCTTGGACTTGAATTTCTTTAAGAAAATAGACTCATCATTACACCCAGTCAAAAAGGGACGTGCCAATGTTCAACTCTGATAATATACAGTATCCTTTTTTTATTGCACAAGGTAAATAACCATTTTGTATTTCCCTTGGCACCACCACAAACAAGCACAAATCGTTTTTAAATAACGGCGACATAGTATATATAAGGGTAAAAATAAGGTCAAGTCTAAATTTGAGTTTGAGGAAAATACATCTGATCATTTCAGCAATTAAGATTAAGGAGATATCATACTTACTTTCCATGTAAACCAAGCGAGATGCCGGCAAGAACAACATAGGTACCAAATGCCATTAATGGAATGTACAAGTCAGGAGCATTTATGTCATACATTGGTGGTTTATAGGAGAGCCTACCTCCCACGGGTTCAGTAATTCTAGTCCAATGACCCTGAACGCAAGAAAAAGAGACAAGGGCAAGGGAGAAGATAGAATAAGATAATGAAATGAAAATACAACTAGAAAAATTTGAAAAAGGGTGACACTATTGCTGCTTACCCGGTGCAGGAATGGGAACAGGATAACCTTTAATTTGTTCTTAACATAGTGATCATTCACTTGAAAGTAGTATTGGGGATCAGAGAAATACCGGCTTATCTGTAGTTGAACAGATAAAAATATTTACAAAAAAAAAATACTTTGAATTCACAACTCCATATAATATCTATAATTAAGTTAACAATCCAACTAAAGATACTAAAAATTATCTCAGCTGCATTGGTTTTTTCTCCGAAATCAAAAGAACCTGACTTAATTGAAATGTAAGCATTATTGAAGTGAGAGCATTTGCCATATATGAAATAGATTCAAAAGTGAATTGCAATAATGCACAACATTTAAATTTACTATAAACGGATTAAAAGTAAATGCCAAATATTAAGATGCTAAGTTGTATGGTATAATTGTCTTTTATCATCAACAGGTAAGCATCGTCTCTGATCAGCCGATAAGCATTGTTCAAATGATATACCAAATAGCTTAGAAACACGGCATTCAAAAGGTATCTATGTTTTCTAAGAAAAAGCAGTTTTCCACACACAACATAGATGCAAGGAAGAAATGCAAAACAAGAAAGAAACTAAACATACAAAAAGCTAAAAGGAGAGAGAAACAAAAGATCAGATAAAATTTTGTCAACAATGAATTAGCATGTCAAATTAAATGACTCAATAAAAAGAATGACAGAACGATACATACATTGCTTTGAACATACTCAGAACTCGATCCAAATATCTTTTCTCCATATGCACCCAATCCACCTCGAATGAGTCCTGATCCAGCAGCATTAAATGCATTCCCCAACAAATTAGGTTGTGAGCTCGTTGGAGGTTGAGGATGCAGTTGAGGTGCCCCCGGTGGCATCCCAACATTATTATACATCCTTACTGCACATAAAACAGTATACAATCAATCAGAACCCAGAAATAATTTTTTTCTATGTTCTATGGAGATTTAAAAAACAAAAAGTCCACAACTGCTATATAGCCACATCAATATTTTTATACTCTCCAACTGCAATTGTGGTTACATCGGCCACAATTTCGCAGAACTGCAATCACAACCGCAATTTAAAACCATGATTGGACCTAAGGTGAAAGGAGAAAATGAGAATGTGGGGATTGAAGTTAAACCCAGCCACATAACCAGAGTCGCCTAAAAAGTACGAGATATATAATAACCTTGATGCACTAAATCAAATAAGTAAAAAAAAAAAAAAATAGCATCTCATGACATGAATAAATCATCCAACTAAAACATAACAAGCCAAAGTGAGGCCAAGATCCATTCCAGCAGTTCAGATGTAAAGATGACAGTCTGCTAAATCATGTTGATACCGTAAACCCTGTCCCTCCCTAGCTAGCATCAAACAGATAAATAGCGATGTTTGAAACGTGATTAAACATAAAAATAACAATTTTATTAACACGATGGTCGGTGGGGGTTTAAGAAAGAACAACATGAACTTCAAGTTACTTAAGTAAAATGCACAAACAAAAATAAGACATAGAAAATGGGGATTAGTAATACCGGTTTAAAAAATAAAAGGGATTTAAATCAGCAGCAGGTTAAGTAATCATGAGCAATAAAATGAGCACAAGAGGAACGGTTCGTTTTTGTTTTTATGATAGCTTAGGGTTGAAGAAGCCCAAATAAAGAGAAGAAGAAAAGTTAGTGTGGAGATATTAGGGATAGCACAAATCAGGGACAACCCAATAGCAAAGAGGTATGACAGATTGCAAATTTCTAAGCTTTACAGCAAACAAAGGCGCAGAGAGGAAGTGAGTGATCTATGATTGAAATGCAAAAAAATTGATAATGAAAAATCTTTGGGGAAAAGAAGAATGAACCTGAATAGAGAGTAAAGGGGGGCAGAGTCAACAAGAGAAACGCGTTTGGTAGATGAATTGAAGAAAGAAGACAGAGACGAAGATCTGACAGTGAAAGTCTTATGGAACTGAACCGAATTAAGGAAATTCAAAGTTTTTCTATGCTTTTTCAATACGCACCGTCTCGATGCCTCCTTCTCCAATATACTAGTGGTGCTAAATAATAGAAAATTGTAAAAATTGTATTATTTTAATAATTAAATATATATAATTGTCTATTTTTTATTTTTTGCTCAAATAAAAATATTTTTTTAAATGAAAAAAAAAGGAGTTGAAGAAATAGTTGAAAGTTAATACGTTTACTTTTCTTAAACATAGTCAAAGGTAAGACCAGAATAGAAAAAGATTCATCAATTAATCTTATTTCATTCTCTTCTTTACGTTAATTAATACTGCTTATAACGGGGCATTTTGATATTACAGAAACAAAGTAATTGAAAATAAAATAAATAAGTGAGAATAGATAAGAAATAAAGTGAAAATTAAAGAAATGTAATAAATGATTTTTAAAACTACTATCACTTATAAATTTTTTATGAGACTTTTATAATTAAATTTTCGTAGTTTGACTTTTAATATTTTATATATAAGAATTCTTGAAAGGATCTTACATAATATTAGAAAATATTATAATTTTAGAAGTAGATGAAAAATCTTAATATACTATCATTATATTTGCTACATAATATTTCTGTTATTTGCATATATATTAACAATAATATTTACTTTTTTTACAATGGGAAGCTGAAACACAACCTAGACATCAATCTTTATTTGGCCTCCCAATTAAAGAAATGTTTAAAGATGTCAATATATGATACATTCATTTACTATTTTTTTCTGCATCATGTATGTATGAAATATATATTTCATTCTTTTAGTGAATGTATATTTATAGACACCTATTAAAATAGTTTGTATATTTATAAACAACTACCATTGACTCCATCACATATAACTCATTAACTTCAAATCTTGATCAAATGTATTAAATATTAGTTCATATATAATTTTACGACTTAGTAATTTACTGTTTTCTTTTTCAACCAATCTACTTGTACCCATCATAAATTGTAATCGATTATTCTTAATATTATACGTATAAATACATAAAAAAAAGCGAACACACAGGCGCGACAGCGCCTGTGTTTTCGCTAGTGAGATGTAAAAGGAAAAGGCTTTTTTATTCATGACAAAAATTGAAATATTAATTCATAGCGTACTTCCAAGAGTATTTTTGTTAAAAATAATGGATAAAAAAACTACTTATAAAACCTATTTTTATTTTTGTTTATTTCCTACCATTAATACTAAGTTAACTTATGTTCTCTTTAATTCACTTATAATTAACAAGTAAGTTATTACTGTATGTAACCAACTTTAAGATATTTCAGATTTCTGGATAAATTATTATTTTCCAATATAACATTTTATTACTTTTTTAATTAGGCAAATATTAAAATAACTATACATATATTATTTTTAATATAATAAAATAATTATAAATTTAAAATGAATTTTAATTTTATTAGTTTTATTTGAAATATGTGTTTACTTTTTAGTAATTATTGTTAATATTTAATTATTTTGTAAATTTAAATTACATATTAATGTTATTTTAAATATATATATATATATATATATATATATATATAATTATTAAAAATTAATTATATGCTCAATTATATTAATTATTAATATATTATTGTTAATGGAATTTAAATTAAACTAATATAGTTAAAGTTGTTATGTTTAAAGTGTGATTTTGTAATTATATTAAAAACAAAATATATTAATATTTATTACACTAATTTGACTATTATTTGTTATTAATTTAAATTTTTCTGCATTTTTACATATTATTTTTAATGTTTTTCATTAATTAGAAATAAAAAAAATAAAGTGTATATGTGTTCCTCGTTGGGGAAAACTTGTGTGTTACATCTCCAAGGAGCACTTCCTCTATGGATAAAAATTGCATATAAAATATAAAAAATATCATAATTTTTTTCAATCAAATTGTATATTTTAGGTTATATAACGTGTATTTAACAAAAAATAATAATTTATTAGTGAAAATAATATTCACTTGTTATTATTTTATTGTCAAACTTTATGTAAATTTTAAATAAAATTAATTTTATTCTTCTCGTATTGAAACTTTTAACGAGGAAGACAAGATTAAGAGAAAGAAAGACGGACATGGATGGATGGAAATGATACAATAGTTTATCACTTCAGAAATTTATTAAACGAGCACTGTTTTAGAAGTATTAATTTTTAAGAATTTGATTACAAAATTTTAAAAACTATGAATTTAAATAAACTGTTGTATTTAGTAGAGATAAATTGTTAACATGCAGTACAACACAATCATAAAAATATATAAAACTAATCATTAATTTTTTTTTTAATAAATACCAAAGCACTAAGAAAACAAAAGTTTTGGGGTGAATAATAAACATACAAAATTAGATTCCTTTTCTACATTCTCATTTTTCATCGAAGTGGAGTAGTAACTTGTTCATCCAAGTATGTAAGAAATAAGTCTAATTCACATGTAAGGGATTGATATTACTCTGAATCCAAAATCTCAAAACGGTAAATTTTTTCAATTTTATATAATGTTCAGCTTTCTCATTTTTATTAAATGTAAAATTTAGACTTATACTTTGATTCTCGACTGATACTTATTAAAATATATTAAAATATAGGAAAGAATCGATTATGCTGCCTAATACCCTCAATCACTGAACTCCTTTTTTATCCTCAATTGAACCACTGAACTATCAACTCTTAACTGGACTTGGACTTGGTATTTTTTTCTTCATGTAATCCTATATATGAATTATAATTGGAATTGTACTATTTCATTCACAATACAAGGTGTTCATGTTATAGCTTGAAAGTTATAGTAGAGAAACATTCATTTTTCAATGGTTAAATATGTTTTTGGTCCCTCAAGTTTAAACGAAATCTGGAATTAGTCTCTCATCAAAACTTTCGACCAATTTAGTCATTCATCTTTAAAAATGTGTGAATTTAGTCCTTTTAACAAAATTTTGTTAAATTTATCTGACGTTTGAAGCGCATTTCATGATAGTATTTGAGTTAACATCGAAGCAAAAATGTATCAAACGGTGTAAATAACTCAAATACTATCATGAAATGCGCTTCAAACGTTAGATAAACTTAACAAAATTTTGTTAAAAGGATTAAATTCACACGTTTTTAAAGATGAAAGACTAAATTGGTCGAAAGTTTTGATGAGGGACTAATTCCAGATTTCGTTTAAATTGAGGGACTAAAAACATATTTAACCCTTTTTCAATTCATCATAATACTGGTGTCTTCACGGTAGAAATCACAGCACAGCAAATAGATGAAATTTTGCGAGCATTGGTTTTGGATGATGAGATTGAAGAAGTGAAGAGCACTGGAATAGGGGATTTTTCATCTGTTCTAAAGGATTCAAACAATAGTTCATAGGTTAGATATGATCCTTCTATCTTTCAAACTCATCTTGCAGCTCTTGTATTTGTATTGTAAACTTATGTATCAAAGCTCTTGCATTAAAGTCAAAGCCTTTAACAAGGGTTAAAAGTTATTCTTATAAGCATGTACTAGTTGAAACTGATACATAATTTTTTACTGAGTTTTCTTATGTTGATACTTTTAAAATGTTTTTTAATATATATTAAAACATCAAAATCAATGTTCATAATTATATTTTAAAAGCATAGCGGCGAAATAATAGAAAAACCAAACAATAAATCCAAATTCGATTGGAACACTCTTCGTCAATAATTCAAGTTGAAGGTGATTCTCATTTGGCTAACCCATTTTTACTATAATTTTCTGAACCCATGAAAAACTAAAAGGAATGAAAATTTGATCATTCCCGGATCAAAGTGTGTGTTTTTGTTTTGTCCACAATAATTTTTTGTTCATCTTTATGTCTATTTTTATTCGTCAATAGTTGTTATATAACGAAATATGTTCTATTGTTGTTTGTTGGTTCAAGAAAAAATGAGTTCTTTTTTTTAAGTCTAATATGAAGTTCAAACTTTGGGAACTTTTGTTTGAAATTAGATTATCGCGATAATTAGATTGTTGCGATAATTTTATTTATTTATATTATTATTATTATTATTACAATCAATGATAATCCAATTAATTTTATGTTGGTAATTTTGTTGAAAAATGATCAATTATGTTTATATACAATAAAAAAATAATAATGAGAAGAATGTATATTATTAAACTACAGGAACAAAAATGTTATAAAAACAATCATAAATTATAATTTTTTAAATCAGAACAACAATCATATTATTAATGTTACATCCATGTGCTTATGATAACTTAGAACAATAATGATGTTACTCAAAAAAAAATAATACATACAAACAAAAATTTAGGACAAGAAAAAAATATTACTTCCATTAATCTTCAATTAACGGGGTTATAAACTTTCACATTTTATCAAAGTTGTAAAGACTCTCTTAAAACTAACTAAGAATTATGTTCATGTACCTTTGCATATTCAATAGTCATGCACTTCCTATTTTTAACACAATGGATCCATTCTGATGGATTTTGTTTTTCTTTTTTCTCTACTATTGGTTTAGTTGACAATTTTAGAAAGCAAATGAAGCGTAGGTGCCTATTCTTAAGCCCAAATTTCGCTCACATAATGGTGCATGTCATTACATGTGTTACTTTGAGCCACTATATATATTGCACCCCGCAATTATGAATAACATCTCATATAAAGAAGTGTTTGTTCAATTATCTTCTGCTTTTTCAAGTTCAATATTCAAAACAAGGAAATTCAAAAATGGACAAATCCCAGGACATGAGCCATCAAGCTGGTCAAGCTGTGGGTCAAGCTAAGGTGAGTTTAGCACTTGTATCATGTCCCATGTGTTCAATATATTCATTTCCTTAAATTTTTGAACAACATTCTCAATTATAGTGGCATAAAAAGGATTAATGTTGTTGATGATTTAGGAGAAGGCAAGTAACATGATGGACAGCGCAAGCAATGCTGCTCAATCTGCCAAAGAATCCTGCCAAGAGGTTAGAACATTTGGTTGATCAATTTAGTTTTGTTGATAGTTTAAAACATAGTATAATCAGAATCAGTCACAATTGTAACAAAGACATTTTTATACCTATTAGAAAATGCTTTATTTGTTTGTTTAGAACTCATCATATATACAATCGACATAGAAAAGTTTTATGTCATATTAGGAATTGTGCCATAAAAAGTCCACATTCTATGTCAATTTTGGATTTGCCATAAAAAGTCCACTTGGGACATAGAAAAGTTTGTTATGTTTGTGATAAAAGTCAATTTCTATATTGACATAGAAAATCACACTTTATTTAAAAATAAGGATGATGAAAAGCAAGTTTGAGATAACCTTTATGTGAGTGCAATAAAACTTGTTCCATAAATAGATTATTTTCTTATTGAAACAACTAAGAAGGAAAGAGATTTTATAAACATGGTGTTAGATTATATATAATAAACTCTAAACTATGGAGGGTTTTGATGAAACTGTGTTATGGTGTGTAGGCTGGCCAACAGATGCAGGCAAGGGCACAAGGTGCTGCTGATGCTGCCAAAGATGCAGCTGGGGCTAACAAATGAATCTAATGAAAATTTCTCCAAATGGCTATTTATGTTCCAAATTTTGATTTTTAATCTTTCTGCATATTTATTTTTTTTTGCTATTTTTTGCTTTTAGCATTTTTTTCCTTTTTTAATGGATGAATAAGATTATTTTTGTATCAGCCACTTGAATGAAGGGCCTATTTATTTGTAAAATTATCATATTATAGTCCATAAACAACCATTTTTCAATAAAAGGATGCAGGTTAATGCAATTTTTGTCCCATTTTCTTCTTTTAAATTGTGTTCTTGTGTAACTCTATTTCAATGCTATTAAGAAGAGATTTAAGGTTTTATCTCAAATACATATATTAAATTTTATATTTCCAAATAATTGATGTTGAAGATTTGATATCTTAATCATGGTTTATAAATATTTGTTTAATTCTATAAATTAAGAATAATAACAAGTATATGACTTATTGATTATATTTGTTAAAATAATTTCATTCTCAATAAATATATTTATTTTTCTCTTATAAATACAAATGTTTATATAATTTATTTGAAATAAAATGATTAATATAGTTAATATTAGGATTTTGCTATAAAATTAATTATATTATAGACAAATCAACAATACAAATACTAATATGAAAAGTGAGCAGTGCATCTTTAATTTCATTCCTTGAGTTTTCCACTCAAAATCTATATTGGAAAAGCCCATTTGAAAAAAAAAAAAATACGAGCAAAACCATTGTTAGTGATTGCATTTATGTAATAATCAACTTCACTTTTAAACAATTTAATATTTTTTTTAAAGCAAACCAAGAGAGTTAATGTTAGGGTAAATAGAATAAACATAAAGAGAAATGTAACGAAATCTCAAAAGATATAAGTCAAGTTGAACATAAATTAATGTCGAAATTGAACTATGCATATGAAATTCTTTATGGGAAAATAGTTTAAAAAAAACTTCATAATCGTAAAAAAAATCTAAAATATGTATGAATGACATTTATTTATTATAAAAAATTTAAAACTTCTCAAGCAAACAAATTTAAATGTCTATTCTCTCTGTAAAAATCAAATGAATCTCATGCCAGATGAAGATCAATTAGTTATTTGTTTGTGATGATTTTAGTTCATAACTATTTTAAACATCTACAAATTAATCCTTTTTCAAATTAAACAAAAAATTAAAATTTCTCTTATTGTATAAATAAAATACTATTTTATTTTGTTTAATAAATATACTATTTTTATTGTAATCTTTAGTTAAACATATTGAGTGATAAGGATATCACAGAATTAGTGTCTCATCACAATATCATTATGGCATAGAAAAAGTTTATGGGTAAATCTAGGATGTGTTTGATTCAGCAATAATCAATTTTACAAAACAAAATAAGAATTAATGTATTCTATTCAATATGATTTTTTTATCTTTTAATTGATTTTAAAAATTAAATACATACTAATTCTATGTTAAAAAATCAAAATTTTAATTAATTTTATATCAATTTAATGCAGAATAAAATACGCACTTGGTTAAATATAAAAACTAAAAAAAACATTTATGTATTTAATTCCATAATATAATCCCTTCTAAAAAGTTTTTGCTCCATTTCCCCCTTAAATAGTATAATTAGTTTAAAATATTTTTGGAATTTTAAATGTCATTATATTAGATTAGTTATTTTAAAATATAAAAACGTTAACCACACTATCAATCACCATTAGATCATCACATCACATCACTAAAAAGAATAAAAAAAAGATGATCTAATGGTGATTAAAACAATGGGTTAAAAGTGGGTCAAAAAAAGTGGGTTAAAATATCATTTTCCCTAATATAAAATCAGTGGAAGAATAAACTAATAAAGATAAAATTGACTCTTTTTTTAATTTTAAGAAAATCAAAAATAAAATTTTAAAACATGGAATTTTTTAAAAACATAAACAAGAAAAATGACATTTTAGTCATTAAATATCTGCTTATATACTTTTACTTTTCATATTCTGATTAATTAAATTTGCTGTGAAAACTGGCTAGACACTTGAACCACTTATTTTGTTATTATAATGTTGGGACAATTTTTCCAATATTTATAAAAGATGGTTTTTTTCTTTTGGTTTAATTATGCCTTTGGTCCCCATTTTGGAGTCAAAATCTCAAAATGGTACCCATATTTTTAAAAGTCTCAAAATAGTCCCCTTTTTTGTTGAAACGTCTCACGTTTACCCTTGCCGTTAA
>Ga0099822_1004674_pt1 | contig 17844 bp, 9 predicted proteins | sample CowpeawhiteBW_FD_76839 | JGI IMG/M metagenome (GOLD analysis project Ga0099822, IMG submission 76839) | Root nodule microbial communities of legume samples collected from California USA - Cow pea white BW | ecosystem: Host-associated > Plants > Roots > Nodule | place: USA: California | collected...
AAAAAAAATTTTTCCCTTTTTTTATTTAAAAGGGTTTTATTATAAAATTTTCCAAAAAAAAAAATAAAAAAAAAAAAAAAAAAAAAATCTTGGCAGAACAGAACACATGGATTTCTAACTTCATCTAGATGAGTTATAATCTCTTAAGAAAGCCATACCTTATCATCCTGGTCCTTCTCAGAAAGTTGAATCATGTAGTCAAGGGCTGTCATGAAATCAGACTCCATCTCATCAACTCTCTTTCCTATAACTCCTTGTGCAGCCAACTCCACTGCCACTCTCTCAGAATCCTCGTCCATGTCCATGTCATCCAACTGAACACAAATTTGTACACATAATACAAGCTCATGAATCATCACACATTTTGATTCACTAATTATCAAGTAAAGAACCACAAAAATAAATATTTGCAACAAGAAGAAAAACTAATCACTGCGAATACTTATACAAAACTGACACAAACACACAAATAATCAGTTATCTTCACCGAGAAAATGTGTGACAAGCATGCATAGCCACACACAGAAAAAAATTCAACAACGAAATCTTTTAAAATTACCTTAAACCAAAAAGTATATCAACACCATGTCAATGAGAAATAAACTATAGAAGAATTTAGCTAGAGCAGAACGATGAAAAAATTAATTAGAACATGTTGAATTTTATTGGAAAAAACCAATTAAACTTCAAATTAAATAGCAATTTATACAATAACAAGAAATATATCAGTTTCGAGCGAGATTGGCCAACCTTCTACATAAGCACTTCTAGGTGAGAAAAATATAAAGAAAAAATGCAATAAACTGTCCATAACAAAAATTAGCTTATGTATAAACTCATTTGTGTAAGTTCTCATGTATAACTTCTCAAAATTCTTCTTTTGAACTTATATATAAATTAATTTTAGTTTACAGAGAAGTCCAGTTCATTCTTTTTTCTTATTTTTCCATCCTAAAACACTCCGTAGAAGTTTGTCCAAATAAGCTTGTTCTCCAGTCTCTTTTAGAAGTGTGTTCTTCACTGTTGTTACAAAGAAAGCTACAATATCTCATTTCATGAAAAGAAAACATTAACAACAACCTTAAATGCGACGAAGTTTAACTCTGAAGAATACAAATTCAACCTCTTTCCCTAGTAACAAAAGTAACAGTGGTAGTAACTCACAAGGGTAATCATTTCTTCCAAGACAGATATAACTTGTTCCCCTCCTCTAAGGAAGGATTCCGTGTGAGTAGGCTCTGAAAGCGACTTTCTGTTTTTCCTCTTTTCATCCTTCTCCAGTTCCGGATATCCTCCACCCACCTCGTAACTACCAATGGATGCCGAAATGCGATTCTTTCCAGTGAGCTTTTTCAGCCTCAACCTGCATCGGTGCTGCGAGGAACTTAATTTTGGACAGAAAGATTGGAAAAGATTGGGATAGGTGTAGGAGCAAGAGGGTGCAGAAACAATCATCTCGTGGATTTCAATTCATAATTATCTTCTTCAAAGCTTGGGGTTTTTTCACATTCCAGGGTTTTAGCACAATGAAAATATTGAAAAAAATAGAACAAAACTATGTTTTAAACTAGGTTTTTAATTAATAATCAAAACATTTTAACAAAGCCGTCTTAGCTCAGCTGGTAGAGCGCATGGCTTTTAACCATGTGGTCGTGGGTTCGATTCCCACAGACGGCGGCGCTTTCAATATTAATTTAAATAAATTTTATGATTTGACTTACATACATACCAATCAACACATTCGACTTCCCTCTCAGTTTCATTCTACACAAATCAAGTACTTCAAAGAACAGAAAAGACCTTAAAACAAACCAATCCATACATGCAAGAGTTCTCTTGCTCTCAGGGTAGGAGGACAAACCATCATTTCAGGCTTTTTCTCATTATAAAAACCATACAATGCATCAATGTAGTCAGGTTTGTAGATTCCTTCAGTTTAACCCTCAAAATTAAATGATAGACAGATACTTATTCATGCTTCTTTCCTTTGGTTAAATAGTGTATTAGAAAACTAGCTAGTTATTCAAGTTTTACAAATTGTTAGAGATAGACGAAGTTGTTGAAGAACCGGTTGAACAACAAGTTTCCCATCAGTAAAGCAACATTAAAAAATCTACCAAAATCAATAGATTAATCAATAATTTCTAGTAATAAGAAGTGTATTTATTATAATCAGATTATAATATCGAAGTTGAAAATGATCGTGAACGGAAACAAATGAAGAATTTTTAAGTATTTCAGTATATCCAATAAGTTTTGTATCGTTTAGGAGTTGAGTTCGAACGAAGCGAAATTTAAATATTTTTTCCTTTTATTTTTTTTAAATATATTTTAAAAATAAAACTGTAAGAGAACTCGATATTACAAAGTTGCTGTCATTAAAGATCAGAGTAATCCTCCTGTAGGAGAAGGTCGGAAATTTCACATATATATTTACCGAATTAGTTTTCCAAAACACATTTTATATTTGTAAAGCATTCTCTCTATTCTCCCTCTTCTTCTATTAGGAATTCTAAATCACACATTGGATAAAAATAAATATGATGAAAATATATCAATAAAAGGACTCTTACATCTTAATTATTTTAGGTTGAAAATAATATTATGTTATCTTCTTTGGACTTGTTCAGTTGACACCTCATTACTGTCTAATCTTCCTTGTATTTCTCTTCCAATAAACTTAACAGTAATATTAGAGCCCGTTTGAGATTGATATTTTAGTTTTTTCTGTTAATAATGATGAGGATGCAGTAAGCAAAAGGCTGTGTATTTAGGCAAGCAGCAAAGAAGCATTTTTCTTGTGCAAAGTTTCAAGCCTAAAGGGAGGTAGGTTTTGGAAGCTTCTATCGTGAAGAAGAAGCTTCGGAGTTATCCTAAGAGTGAGTGACATACCTGAGAGATGTGAGGGTGGGGATATTTAAAAAGATTTGATAACCAAAGATAGAAAAATGGTGTTTATATTTAGTAATTATGGAAGTTATGTTTAACAAATTGGAACGAAACCTCTAATTTTAGATGAAACTTTTCATATATTAGATTTTTTTTACTATGAATGTCTTGTTAGTTCTGAAGTTGTTCTTGAGTTTATCAGTTGTAATTTGTAGGCATGGGTCTTCTGTTAGCCAATGTTATATGAGATATTGCTTCAGGAATTTCTCTAGATCCTATTGGAAGAATACCTTCCAGTACAAGCAAATCAAACACAAAGCGACTCTGTTCCATGCTGATTCTAGAAGAATGTATTTATGGTGATGGGACAGTCACATTAGTCCCAAGAACTCAAAATGGCTCCAAGAGAATCTAACTGATAATTCTGATTTTGGAAGCACTTCCGTTTACGATGTTGACATAGTTGCTATTCATCATCTGACACCTTGATGGTTAGAGATTAAATTGCATCCATCTCTTGTTTTCTCATGTATAAGAGAAAGGAATGCTTCTGTAAATCCTGAAACAAAATTTAATTGAACACGATTCTTCTTCTCCTTTCTTTTTAATTCTAGTTATAATATTTGTTTGATAACATATAATTGCTGGTGCTGATATAAAACCTTGTAAAATTTGGGCTTCTAAAACAATTATTGATAACATCTTAAGATTATTGGACTGCTACAAAGTGTTATGGTTTATCATTTGTAATTGTCAATGTATACTACATGTTACTATTTTTAGTATTTGGTGTTTCTTATTTCTAAATAGATAAATTAATAATAATTTTAAAATGTTACAAAATGCAATACGTAGCAATTTTTGATTGTTATAAAATAAGATAATTGGTAATATTTTTTTAAATGTTAGAAAATGTATAGAAAACAATTTTTTAATTATTAGAAAATATATAGATAACATTTTTCAAACATTAAAAAATAAAAATTGCAATATTTTTGTAATGATAATAAAGATATTAATTGGTAACAATTTTAAAAATATACTAATGATACATAAAAATGTTAAATGTTGTCTTTGCTTTGCACATGACTATAAATTTTTAGACTTTAACAACATTTTTTAAATGTTACTAAATAACAGTGTGTTTTCATAAAATTTTGATATCAATTTATAAATCTGATCCACTTCTCTTCCCTCTCTGCAATCCCCACGATCTTATTCCATTCATGTTCAGCAACATGCAACTTACAAATTTAATTACTAAAGCCGACTACAGAAACAACATGAGGATTTTGTAAGTTAAAAAGTAATTGGAGTTTGGTGGATAAAAAAATAAAACGAAGGACAAAGTAAACTAAGATATATTTCTACAGAAAACTTGGATTCAATACATATAAGAAACTCATGATTGAATGAATCTTAGAAAATAAGACAATTCAATGCATAAAGATAAACTATATTACATATTTCTAGAATTTGAAAACCTCCTCCAACTATCTTGCATAAAATAATAACAACTTAAGAAGATAAATTCCATATAGGAAAACCATGCTCGTCTCCAATAAGGATTAATGTAGAGAGTGGCAACAATTACCAGCAATACCGATGTGTATGCCACAACAAAACTTACACCAAAAGCATGCATGTCAATCGGAGTGTCATTGTCTTCATCATTTGGAGAAATGGTAGGTGATTGTGCATAAGGATGACAACTTTTTACCAATGGAGGTCCACAAAGAAGAGAATTTCCTTCATAGCTGCTTTCATCAAAGGTAATAAATTGGCCTTTTCGCTCGGGTGTATCACCCGATAAGTTGTTATGAGCAACACTGAATACAGCAAGAGAGCTCAACTGATTTAGTTGAGGAGGAATTTGACCACTCAACATGTTGAAAGAAAGATCCAAACTCTCCACTTTTACTAAATTAGAGAATGTAGTTGGAATTTGTCCAATCAAATCATTGTGAGACAAGTTAAATGCTCGAATTCTCGTCAAGTTTCCAAGCTCAGACGGAATACTTCCGTTTAGTTTATTGCTGGATAAATCAATTCCGGACATATAAATAAGGATGCTTGTTGTATATGTGTAGGATCTTTTCTTCGTAGTGAACTCTGCTTTCTCTTTTATATTTGGTATTAACATAGAGTATTTGCCATTGTCTATACGAACATAGCCATTAAATGCAAGCCATAATACTTGAGGGTCATCACTCTGAAAAGGCACTTTACCCAAGCAATTGGGTATTGGACCAACAAAATTGTTATCAGAAAGGTCTAGTATACTTAAATCTACCAATTGGCATAACTGCTCTGGTAAATGTCCTGTAAAGCGGTTACCTTTCAAAATGAGTATGTTCAACCTTGTATCAGCAAGATCTTGTATCAAATCTTGAATGCCACTAGTTATTTCATTGTAGCTAAGGTCTAGCATCACTATGTAAGATGTGTTGGTGAACATTGTTTTGGATAAACCACTTAACCTGTTGTTGCTCAAATGGATATAATTCACTGAACCATTGGCAAAAGATGGCACATAACCTGTCAAATTGTTGTTTGAGAGATCTAGATATGATAGATATTCAAGTTCCACTAGCCTTGTCGGAATAGACCCTTCAAGATGATTGTTGGACAATGAAAGTGTTTGCAAATTTGACATATTTCCTATCACAGTTTGAAGTGTCCCCACTAAATTGTTATAGCTCAGATCCAAGCGTTGGAGAGATGAGTTAAAAAAGCTACTCGGGATGCTTCCATAAAGGTTATTGTCATCTAAGTACAGCTCCTCCAAGTATTTCAAAGTTGGAAATATGGGTCCATCTAGCTCATTGTGTGAAAGTGTCAAGATTTTGAGTTTAGAGCCATCCCTGGATATGTTCTTTGGAATCTCTCCTGATAAAAGATTATCTGAGAGATCCAAAGTATCCAATAAGCTCATTTGCCCAAACTCAGGAGGAATTGAACCTTGGATGTGATTTCTAGACAAGTTTAGAAATTGCAAATTTGGTAAAATTAAACTAATATTGTTATTGGGGATTTGGCCAGTTATATTATTGTCAGATACATCAATTTTCGTCATGCTTGTAAGGGGATGTGATGGTAGCTGGAGAACACCTTTGAAAGAGCAATTTCTAACAACAAGCTCGGTCAACTTTGTGTTGTTTTCAAACAACCAGTTTGGAAACACTCCTTCCAATCTACAACTAGTGAAATCTAGTTTAGTCAAGCTTCTTTGATGTAAAAGAAACCTGGGGAGCGGAAGAGAATCATTCTCGGTTGTTGAATGCAAACTAAGCTCTTGTAATTGAAATTTAGGAATCCAAGTTTGCAGACTAGGTTGTAAGTCCAAAATGACTTTGTTGCCGTCACCATATATGAACTTAAGGTTTGAAAGGTTGGCAAATGGTGTAAAAGAAAGAGGAACTTCAAATTGGTTTTGTGTAAAACCAAAATATTCAAGTGATGTAAGACTAGCAATATTTGAATCAAGTTGTCCACTGAATTTATTTTGTGAAAGTTCCAACTTCCGAAGAGATGTCATGTTCAAGAAAGATGAAGGAAGCGATCCAACAAATGAATTTTGGCTTAGATCTAACTCTTCCAGATTTTTCAGCTTAAACCAATCTGAAATATAAAATTTTGAAAAAAAAAGTCATCTTACTGAGGACACAATGCAAAGGTGTAGAATAAATATGTGATGATTCACGATAAAAGGAAATCTAAAAACTACAATGATAAATTAAATTACCTGCTGGAGGAAGGGTGCCACTAATCTTACAATTAGAAGCAGATAAATTTTTCAAAGAAGTCAATTCCCCAATACTTTTGAAAAACTCAGTGTCAAGGGGAGAACTAGAGTCCAGCGCCAAGTGTTCAAGGTTTTTTAAATCACGAAAATCTGCACAATAGAAAAAGAAGTTATATAAACCTTAATTTAATAGTGAAACTAATTGAGTTAGAGTAAAATAAAAAGTATTTCCACCTCCAGCAGTAATATTTCCTATAATCTCATTTTTGATCATAGAAAGCACTCTAATAGATGAGAAAGGTTGTAGTGATTCCCTGAGTCTGCTTCCATTTATCATATTGTTATCTAAATTAAGGACTTCCAATTTTCTTAGACCTTTTGAGCCTGTAACTAAAACATGGAAATAATATTTAATTTGTCATCACATAACAAAACAGATACAGAAACTATGCACTGTAAGGAAATAATAACATGCTTTACAACTGGAATTAAATTGTATTATAAAGAAACCGATTAATACTTTTTTATATCAGTGCTTTAAATACCTTGATGGACAACAAAACTGTTAATTTTGTTATAACTTAGATCAAGACTCTCCAAACTGGTTAACGCCAATAATCCTGTTAGAGACAAATAGAGAATGAAATGTTATAATCATTCATAGAATAATAGTACTACTCTTTCTTCGCTCATATACAATAATAATCTCTGCACAATATAAGTCCAACCACCATAAAATATCTATTATGAGAAGTGACTGCCAACGTGATGAAGCAGTAGAATACATCAAGTTAACTATACTCACCACTTATATCAAGCGATCCTCCTAATTCATTGTCTTTTAATACAAGGGATTTCAGACGTTGAAGCCCACTTAGAGATGAAAGAAATTCATTGGAGAAATTGTTAATTTGGTTATAACTTACATCAAGAATCTCCAAACTCGTTAAAGTCAATAATCCTGTTAGAGACAAGTAGAGAAGGGAATGTTATAGTCATGTTTACTGATATAAAAAAATCTAAAAACTGGCAACATACCTAACAACATAGGTACTGTTTAAACTAACATATATTTTCAACCAACCAAAAGGAACGATGAATATTTGAAATATAGGAAGTGTGACATACTAAGAATGGATGTTGGAGGCAATTGACTGTATCCTAAATCTAAAGACTTGAGAGATGAAAGTTCACTAATAGCAGATGCAATATCAGTGTCATTGAAGTTGTTGCTAGACAAGTCAAGGACCTCAAGATTCTTCAACTTAGAGCATAAACCTGCAAGGTAAAAAACCGTGTTAGATAACATTTTATCCTAAAGCGATTATCCTTAGAAATGAAATGGGAAAATTATTCGACCTTGAATATGCATATCTGAGTCCAAATCATTGTGAGACAGATAGAGTTCCTTGAGAGATGTGAATCCACCGAGAGATGGCAAGATGTCATTAGTCAAAGAGTTCTCACTTACGTCAAGGACCTCTAATCTAACCAACTCCGATGACAGACTTTCAAAAGCTAAAGGCATACACATGTATCAGTAATCATGTATAATAATTATAGAGATGCTTATTACATCATCATAACACAAGAATGCATATCCTCACCCTTGAACGTTTCATCGAACCCGTTGTATGTTGGATCGAACCCGTTGGATGATAGATATAGAGTCTTGAGAGATGGAAGGCGATTCACACAAACTACAATGTCGGTGACACCCATACCATTCTCAGTCAAGTCGAGGACTTCCAGATTTTGCAACCCTGCAAAGTATTCAAATCAAATGGAAATAACTATTTTTTTCATGTTTCACTTTCACTGAATAAATCATGATGAAGATCAAAATGTGTCGGAGAATAACCTTCACTGTCCGCACAATCTAGTATCCCATAAATACCCCCCAAGTTGAGACTCTTCAAATCTTTGAAGACAACAAGATTAGCGTAACTTAAATACCGAAGGCCTTGAAGATTAAGTTTGGCCACTCTCCCTGTGGAGGAGTTGCACTCCACTCTTCCCCATTCACAACAATCTGTGCCTTCCCACAGCCAAGACAAAGCGAATTCAGAAAGGGAATTTAGACCCAAAAGAGCTTCTCTCTCTTCCTTCCAACACCCTTCACACCATATCACTTCCACAAAAACAAAAATCAATAAACTCACACCAACGTTCTTCATTTTCATCTTTATATTTTGCAACAAAGGATTTGGCCGTTTAAATAAGAATGAACCAATTAAAGTAAACTAATTTATCGCTGAGTCAAAGTTGGTGGCGACCGCGGTTTTCTACTATGGCTGTTCTCTTCATCAACGGTCTTAAACAGTATATATTAATATATCTATATATATATATATCTTTTATTTGATGAATTGGAAGTTGAAAAAAAGCAGAGGCTCCATAAAGGTAGGCAAGTGTGAAGATGAGTGTAGCTCAACCCAAAAGCCGTGACTACTGCAAGTAGTACTACCAAGTAATACTTTCCTCGTCATTTCGTCAAACAAGTTGTCTTCTGCCATGATCCAAATTGCTCAATTATTTTTGGTAGTGGGAATTAACTAATACCTTTTCATACCTCTTTTTCGTACGCGCATGGGACATTGCTTTGCTATACCATACGCAAAATGGAAGTTTTTCATTTCCTCATCTATTTCTATACACAAACATTTGAATTAGAACAATGACAACAAAACGACAAGTGACTAAAATAGGAGAAAAGGAAAATAAAAGAAGGAATTGATGAAGAAATATAATAGAGAAAAAAAAATACCTTAAGTTAAAACTATTATAACTTTCTCTGTCAAATAGAAAAATACAAAAACTTACATAACCTCAGGAAAAAATCTCACTCTTAATTTATCTCTAAATAACATGGAAAATATAAATAAAAAGCAAGAAGGAATTTTGAAAAGATTCCACCAAGGCTTTCTTTAGTAGCCTCGAAAGCTTTGAATTAGTTTAAAGAAACCCATTTACCGTATAAAAACCTTTGTCAAACATTGAGTCTTCCTCCAATTACAAAGAAACAATAAAATTATTAGGATTTTTATAATATGTGTAAACAATGATGAAAGTAGACAGATCACTAATGTTTTGAAGCTTCCTCCAACGAGTCTATTCCAATCATTTTTCATTTTATCTTCTTTCAACAAGTGAAAGTCTTCTTCAAACTTATGACCCTTAAAATAGTAAAATGATCAAATTGGTACCTAGAAGCGAGTGACATATTACTTTAGTCCTTAGAAACATATGGCATTAAATTCATCTCGCGAAGTAAAAATCTCTTAATTTTGTTATTAATTTAGTTCTTTAGTAAGAATGACAAATAAATCTCTGCTCCCGTAGGTATTATTCGAACTCGTTCCCGTTTCAACGGAGAATCCCACATCGATTGGATATGGGTACGGGGAGTCCCCGACTTTTTCAATTGGGTATGTGGATGGGTATGAGGATGTATATATCCCACCATAATACCCGTTCCCGCCATATTTGGTTTGTCATGAAACTCATTCGCATCTCCAATATATTTTTCATCTTATCATAACCTTATATAATCATGTTAAAATGATGTATGTCAATAAAAAAAATTTTATGTCTCACCTTTGAATATTTCTATTATTTTTTAAATATTTTTATTTTATTGTATATTTTCCTTTCATATGAGAATGTTTAATACTATCAATTTAAGTGTTTAATAGCATAAATCTTTCATTTACTAGCATAAAATATTTGTTTCATTTGAAAAACTCTTTTGTTTCTCTAAAACAATTTTCATGATTTCTCAACATTGAGTATATATGTTGATATTTGAAAAATTTTCTTAGATCTTTGAGGTATTTTTCATTTTATCATACCCTTAACTATACATTTGTTTTCCTTTGTACGATTTCTTTCAATAGTCTCTCAAATTATTTCTAGGACACACATTTGTTAATTTTTTAATATTTTTATTTGTTGTTTATTTTTATCATGTAGAATACTATTTCAATATATTTTATCTAATTTTTTTTCTAATTCATTATCAATCATATTGTAATTTTTTCACTATAATTGTATAAATAATTTTTATTTATTACAATACAAAAATTTAATGTAATTGTATACAAGATCTATGTCAAACTTTTATTATTTGTTCTTTGCGCCATTTTTATCAAGTGATGTATTGTAATTTTTATTAGTGTATAAAAAAGAGATTAATTAGAATTTAAAAATTGAAGTAAACAAACATTTAAAATATATTTTAATTTGAATATTGTTTTCCTTTTATTTTTTTTAAAAATATTTTAAAATTTTATCAATTAGGTTTCCTTAATGTTTGCAGTTTGCAAATTTAATAAATATTTTGGTTTTCATGAAATTTTATTTGATATTCTAATGTAAAATGTAAACAATTATAATTTATTTTAAAATATTTGATATCGAAGAAACAACCATCTTCCTAACATTTGAATATTTGATAATATTATGTTTTCTTTACCATAATTTTTTATTGTTTTATAAAAATTAATTAAATTTAAAATAGTAAAAAAACAGATATAAATATAAGTATAAAATTATATCCATTATCCGATGAGACAAAAGATGAAGATAAAAGAAAAGTTTAATACCCATTAAATTTAAGTAAAGAAATATGGATAAATTTTTTCTAAAAAACTAATGAGTAGCAAAACTCATCCCGTACAATTGTCATCCCTCTTCTTTAGACTTATGAACAAAGTGACGTGTGTGCATGTACACGGAAAACACTACCTAAATTTGGCAGAGCGATGTGTGCGAACGGCGTTAACTTTGATTAAAGTATTTTAATGATATAAACAAATACTGTCCTTTTTCACATTTTGAGACCATTCAATAATTATGTTATTTTCAAAAAGTAAAGTATATCAGTTTACAAACTCTAAAGAACGAAATTGATCATTTATCCTAATAAAAGTTGTTGATAAGCTATAAAAAAAAATAAAAAATCAATAAACTCACACTAACCTTCTTCATTTTCATCTTCATATTTTGCAACAAAGGATTTGGCCGTTTAAATAAGAATGAAGCAATTAAAGTAAACTCATTTATGGCTGAGTTAAAGCGAGTGGCGACCACGGTAACAGTGAAAGATGACCTGAGGTCAACCCAAAGGCCGTGATGACTACTACTGCAAGCACTACCAACTAATACTTTCCTCGTAATTTCCTCCAACAACTTTTCTTCTGTCATAGTTGCAATGGCCTATTTTAATAATAAAATCAAATTAACTATCTTTTTCCTACTGAGAGATCTTCAATAATTATGATATTTCTGAAATTAAAGTGACAATACTTTAAAAATTCCTAATGTCCTAATCAAATTTGTCAATACTTTAATAAACACCGCTAGAAAACTTAATTTTAGAAATTAATCTTTATTTCAATTAGAGATTAATTTAAAATCAAAATCTTAATAACTAATATTATATTTTAATTTAGATTTTGATTCATAAACCAATTTAATTACTTTTATGTAGATACTAATTTATTGACCAATATACATAAACTAATTTAATTATCATATTGTATATATAGAAATTACTTTAGTGATCAAATTATATAAAAACTAAGTGACCATATTAAGTAAAAGTTAGTTTAGTTATCATAATATATAAAAACTACTTTAGTGACTATATTACATTAAAAACTCATTTAATGACCATATTATATATAAAATAAAAATTAGTAATCTAAATAGCAAAAGATAGTCCCTACATTGGTCTTTAAATAATATATAATAATAATAATTTATTTTTAAATATTGTCTACTTTATTATTTACCTACTTAATCTTTCATAGTTTATCTATCTTTAAATTCAATTTCAATAAATTTAAAATAAATTATAAATAATAATGTATCATCCCAATTTTTTGCTTTTTTGGGGTCTATAACTAACATGTTCCTTACCTTTGGAAGAGACCTCAGGCCTCGAGTACGCAAGAAGAACATGCAGAGCGGAAACAAGCGAGTTAACCCGCTCTAATACCATAATGGAATCCCTCCATATAGTGAGCAAAAACAGAGAAGGAAACTAAGAAATATCACACATCCAAAGCAAGGAAGAAAAAGAACTCTGTATTTTTTTATTAAACTATCTTACTCCAACGAGAGAGACAAATACATATTTAAGGAGAAAGCAAAGAAACAAATATCAAACAGTTTATGAAAATGTTTGATGTCAGTTGCAGAAACAGAAGAACAGATAAACAGAAAACCAATTGCTAAAAACTGACAACATCAATGTCAAACTGTTTCTTTTTTCCAGATTTTGTGTCAACAATTTGGTAAGCAAAGGTCATTATTATTATCAGAATCATTGCAAGACGAGGAGGAAAAATTAATAGGTTCAATGGCCAATCTGAAAAAATTAATACATCTGTGAACAAGTTTAGCTTTGTCTAAAGTGAAAAAATGTTGTAGTGTGAGATTAGGAAAGCAAATGATAATCAGAAACAATGAGAGAAGACATTCGCCATTTTGGATTTTGCTCTTATAATCTGTGCATGGACTCTAATCAAGTGTTTCTTTTGCTCTTTCTCTTTTTTCCTTTTTCAAGACCAAAGTATATCTAAAACACATTGACCCATTGAGCACGATTGTTGTTTGTTGTAAAGGGACTAAACTTCAGTTAAATGTCTGGAAAAAGCATATTTACTGCCACACAAATGCTCCTTGTAAAAATTACACTAGCTTAAACCGCTATGCAGGTATTAAAATGATTGTATAACTGGCACCATTAGTAAAATCTCCATAAATACACTTCAGAAACAAAAACTGCAATTCCTACATTCATTTAAATATGACGAGAAGAGTTTGAGGTTGCCCATATTTAGATTAAAGAATACAACAAAGCCCTTTTGAATATGATTAAATCTAAAAGCTAATCCCTTCAACTTGCACTGAAGAAGCATCTTAGGATACAAATTCATGGTCTATTCAATGACGCGAGACAACACGATCCATTCAACTTTTAATATTTTTACTGTATAAATCAATTCATAGCAAATAACAAGTCAATCTAAGGCATAAAAGATAAACTATATTACAAATTTCTAGAATTTGAAAACCTCCTCCAGCTATCTTGCATAAAGTAATAACAACTCAAGATGATCAATTCCATAGAGGAAAACCATGATCGCCTCCAATAAGGATTGACGTAGAGAGTGGCAAAAATTACTAACAATATCGATATGTATGCCACACCAAAACTTACAACAAAAGCATGCATGTCAACAGGACTGTCATTGTCTTCGTCATTTGGAGAAATGGTAGGTGATTGTGCATAAGGATGACAACTTTTTAGCAATGGAGGTCCACAAAGAAGAGAATTCCCTTCGTAGCTCCTTTCATCAAAGGTAATAAATTGGCCTTTTTGCTCAGGTGTATCCCCTGATAAGTTGTTATGTGCAACACTAAATACAGCAAGAGAACTCAACTGATTTAGTTGAGGAGGAATTTGACCACTCAACATGTTAAAAGAAAGATCCAAACTTTCTACATGTATTAAATTGGAGAATGTAGTTGGAATTTGTCCAATCAAATCATTATGAGACAAGTTCAATGCTCGAAGTCTTGTCAAGTTTCCAAGCTCAAATGGAATACTTCCATTTAGTTTATTTTTTGATAAATCAATTCCAGACATATAAGCAAGGATGCTTGATGTATATGTGTAGGATCTTTCCTTCGTAGTGAAGTTTGCTTCCTCGTTTATATTTCGTACCAAAACCCCTGAATGTGCATTTTCTCCATGAATAAACCCATTGAATGCACCCCTTAATGAGTCCGGGTCATCATTCTCAAAAGGCATTTTACCTAAGCAATTGGGTATTGGACCAAAAAAATTATTATAAGAAAGGTCCAATATATTTAAATCTACCAATTGGCATAGTTGCACTGGTAAATGCCCTGTAAAGCGGTTACCTTTCAAAAGGAGTATGTTCAACCTTGTATGAGAAAGGTCTTGCATCATATCTTGAATGCTACCAATTATTTCATTGTAGCTAAGGTCTAGCATCATTAAGAAAGATCTTTTGCTGAACATTCTTTTGGATAAACCACTTAACCTGTTGTTGTTCAAATGGATGTAATTCACCGAAGCATTGACAAAAGATGGCACAGAACCCGTCAAATTATTGACTGAGATATCTAGATACGATAGATATTCAAGTTCCACTAGCCTTGTCGGAATAGACCCTTCAAGATGATTGTTGGACAACGAAAGTGTTCGCAAGTATGACAAATTTCCAACCACACTTGGTAGTTTCCCCACTAAATTATTATAGCTTAGATCCAAGTAAATGAGAGATGAGTCCAGAAAGCTACTTGGTATGCTACCATAAAAGCTATTGTCATCTAAATACAACTCCTCCAAGTATTTCAAATTTGGAAATATGGGTCCATCTAGCTTATTGTGTGAAAGTTTCAAGTATTTGAGCACTGACCCATCTCCAGATATGTTCTTTGGAATTTCTCCTGATAAATAATTATCTGAAAGATCCAAAGTATCCAATAAGCTCATTTGCCCAAACCCAACAGGAATTGAACCTTGGATGTGGTTTATAGACAAGTTTAGAAATTGCAAATTTGGTAAAATAGAACTAATATTACTGGGGATTTGTCCGGTTATGTTATTGTTGGACACATCAATTCTCCTCATGTTAGTAAGGGGATGCAATGGTAGCAGGATATCACCTGTGAAAGAGCAATTTCTAACAAGAAGCTCAGTCAATTTTGTGTTGTTGTTAAACAACCAGTGAGGAAATGTTCCTTCCAACCTCCAACTAGAGAAATCTAAGCTAGTCAAATTGTTTTGATATAGAAGAAACCTGGGGAGCGGAAGAGAATCGGTATTAGTAATTGAAGGCAAACTAAGCACTTGTAATTGAAATTGAGGAATCCAAGTTTGCAGACTAGGTTGTAAGTCCAATATGACTTTGTTGCCTTCACCATATATGAACTTAAGGTTTGAATGATTGGCAAATGGTGTAAAAGAAACAGGAACTTCAAATTGATTGTCTTTAAAACCAAAATATTCAAGTGATGTAAGACTAGCAATGTTAGAATCAAATTGTCCACTAAATTTATTTCGTGAAAGTTCCAACTTTCGAAGAGATGTCATGTTTAAGAAAGACGAAGGAAGTGATCCCTCAAATTGATTTTGACTTAGATCTAACTCTTCGAGATTCTTCAGCTTAAACCAATCTGAAATATGAAATTTTGAAAAAATAAACGATCTTGATAAGAACACGATGGAAAGGATATAAATTTTCAAAGAAAAAAAGTGTAGGATCAATATGTGATGGTTAACGAGGAAATCTAAAAACTATAATGATAAATTGAATTACCAGCTGGAGGAAGGGTGTCGTTTATTCCACATCCAAAAACAGACAAAACTTTCAGAGAAGTCAATTCCCCAATATTTCTGAAAAACTCATTGTCAAGGTCATAATTATTGTCCAGTGTCAATTGTTCAAGGTTACTTAAATCACGAAAATCTGCACAATGGAAAAAGAAGTTATATTTAGTATAACAACGAAACGAATTTAGCTTAGACTAAAATCAAAAGTATTTTTACCTCCTGCATTGATTGTTCCTATAATCTTATTACTCTTCATAGAAAGCACCCTAATAGATGAGAAAGCTTGTAGTGATTCCCTCAGTTTGCTTCCATTTATCAGATTGTAATCAAAGGTAAAGACTTCCAATTTGCTTAGACTTTTAGAGCCTGAAACTAAAACAGGAAAATAATATTTAATTTGGCAAAACGACATAGCAAATACAACAACTAAACACAATAAAGAAATAAATAGCATGGTTTACAACAGGATTAAAATTGTATTCTGAAGACAACCGATGATGAAGACTTTTTTAAATACCTTGATGGACAACAAAACTGTTAATTCGGTTATTACTTATATCAAGATTCTCCAAACTGGTTAAAGCCGATAATCCTGTTAAAGACAAATAGAGAATGGAATGTTATGATCATTCATAGATAAGAGTACTATTCTTTCTTCGCTCATACAACATAAAAAGAATTCTCTGTTTCACAGTCTAAGTCCAACCACCATAAAAAAAAATTATGAGTCACTGCCAACGTGATCAACCAATCGAATACATCAAATTAATTATACTAACCACTTATATCGAGCGACCCGTTTAATTGATTGTAGTTTAAATCAAGGAATTTGAGATGTTGCAGCCCAGTTAGAGATGACAGAAATTCATTGGTGAAACTGTTCGAACTCAGCTTCAGGACTTGTAAATTGGTTGGCCATGTAAATCCATCATTCGCTGATAAAAACAGAATTGACAGCATATGGTAATGAGTGTACACACTAAATAAGGAGCATGCATGTTTTCACCGAGTCAAATCTACTTTAATTAAGTAAAGAATAAGGACAACCAACCTAAACGCCGCAAGATACTCTCATTCAACTGGTTCCCCTCTATGTCGAGAATCTCCAAAGACCTTATTTTTGATATATCTGGCAACATATAACCTGATCACACTCGCATATATTTTCAACCAAAAGCAACAACGAAGATTTGAAATATAGGAAGTGTGACATACTAAGAATTGATCTTGGAGTCAATTGAGTGTATCCTAAATTTAAAGACTTGAGAGATGAAAGTCCACTAAGAGCAGATGCAATATCACTGTCACTGAAGTTGTTGTAAGACAAGTCTAAGACCTCAAGATTCTTCAACATAGAGCATAAACCTGCAAGGTAAAGTGTGTTACATTACATATATTTTATCCTGAAGCTATTATCTTTACAATTGAAATGGTAAAATTATTCCACCTTGGATGTGACTATCTGAGTCCAATCCAGTGTCAGACAAATACAGTTCCTTCATAGATGTGAATCCCCCGAGAGATGGCAAGATGTCATTAGTCAAAGAGTTCTGACTTATGTCAAGGACCTCTAATCTAAGCAACTTCGATGACAGAGTTTCGAAAGCTAATGGTATACACATGTATTAGTCAAAGGTTGTAGAAGAAGCAAACCAATTTGAAGTAAATATTAAAAAGATGCTTATCACGTCATCGTCATCATCATGTAATCTATATCTGATGGGGAAAACAATAACAAACAATATACCAGAGAATGCAGCGGATATAATTTCCCCTAACTTGCAAGAATCTATGAGGAGCAATAATCAAAGAGCAGCAATAATAAACCACCAAAAGC
>Ga0099822_1004675_pt1 | contig 17843 bp, 8 predicted proteins | sample CowpeawhiteBW_FD_76839 | JGI IMG/M metagenome (GOLD analysis project Ga0099822, IMG submission 76839) | Root nodule microbial communities of legume samples collected from California USA - Cow pea white BW | ecosystem: Host-associated > Plants > Roots > Nodule | place: USA: California | collected...
GAAAGGATATAAAATCAAATAGTAAATACAAAATATTACATCATAAAGAGTAATGAATAATATGATTATCAATCATATGAGTGATTGTATAAATCAATGGACGACCATTAATTCATAACAAATATTTATTATTCGCGATTCTGACTGTAATGTCTCATCAATTATTATTATTATTATTATCATTATTATTATTATTATCATATTTCGTATAAAGTAATATATATATATATATATATATATATATATATAATTAAAACATGAAGTATTTACTAATATTATGAGAATGTAAAAGTCTTTCAAATATAAAATATAAAATATGCACCTAATATAATAATTTTAATTACTTTTTTGAAAGCATTATCATTATAGTACAAGAGTTTGTAATATTAAGTGCGTCATATAAGATTGGGTTAATGAAATTAAAACATAATATTATATTATATTGCAGCACCATTATATTACGTATATAATTATATACATCAATTATTTACATCGTAAGAAAAATCTCAGATAAAAATCGTTAGTCAGTATAATAACTGATTTAAATATTAATTTATAAAATAAAAATTATTACTTATTAAAATAATTATTATTATAAATATAAAATTATAATTCAGTTTTTAAATTAGTTTTTAGAATTTAGTTAACAAAAACATTTGTTTCTAAATTATTTTCTAATTAATTAGTAACCAATTTAGCAATTAATAATAATTTTTTATTTATAATAGTGACAATTTTAGTAACCAATAATTTTTTATTTTATAAATTAATATCTAAATTGATCATTATAGTGACTAACAACTTTTTTGTTGCTATAATAGGTTGTTAATGAAACATTTTCATGTGATGTATGAAATTAAAGACTCGTATTTAGTCACATAATTCAATTAGGGATTTTCTTATAGTGTATATAAAGATACATACATAAGTTATACATCTAGGATCCACTACCCACTAAGGATATCTCTAGTAGAAGCATGTAACTACAAAAATGCAGAATAATGATAGGCAAAATTTATCGATAATAAACAAAATCATCGGTAAATTAAAATTTTCAATGACTTGTCAACAATAAAAAATTCATCGATAAATTTTAATAACAAATAGAAAAACCTATTGATATTTATTATTGAATTTTGACCATCGTTGAAATCTATCGATAAAAATCGTGATTGGTCTTTTTCTTCCACATCTTTTTCTTTTTTTTTCTTCTTCTTCCTCGTTTCCCTCCTCTCCTCCACTGTCATAGTTGTCGTCATGCCCTGGTAATCATTGTTGCCGACTCTTCCTTCTCCTTGTCCTCCTCCATCGTTATTTGTCGTCGCCGCCTCTACGGCTAATGTTGTCGCCTACATAGTTACTCCCACCACTATTGCTATCGCTACCTCCTCTTCCTCCATCTTCTCTTTTTGTTTCTTCCTTTTTTTTTTCTCTTCTTACATTCTTCCAATTAAATTATTTGTTTGACCTAAAAATTGACATTCTTTTACTCACAACTTTTGAATTTAAAAAACTACAATTATCGATCGATGAACTTTCAAAAAATTCAATTACTGATAAATTTACAATAAATTTAAAAAAAAAATCCACTAACAACGAATTTAGCAACAAATTTTTAAAAAATTCAATTATTGACATACTTACTAACAAATTTTACCATGACATGATAAAAGTCCAAAGCGAGAACTTTGAAACCTATTATACGGTAGTATTTATCTTTTGTCGGTAATAAATATTATAAATTATCGACAGATGTTATCAACGAATCAATTATTAATGAGTCTTTTCATTACTAATAACATTTTTAATTTATTAACAAATTTCACCAACAGATCCACTAATAATAGATATTTCTATCAATAATTAATATACAAAAATCTATTAGTAAAATTTTCAAAAAAAAATATTATTTTACACACAAATATTTTTTTATGTGTAAAATTTTGTCGATAATATGATCTTTTCTTATACTATGTCATATATCATGTCATGCATATCGATGTTAACTATATTAAGAACATGTATAATTAACTCTTACCTTTTATTTTATCAAACCATTGAAAACATACATCGCAATATCTATAAACAACATAAATAATCATGTTACAACATTTTTCTTATTAAAAGGTGATTACAACGTATTAACATGTTGTGGTTTGAAAAAATCTTCTCATTTAAATAACCTCGTCACTATAAATAAGGGCACACATTTAGTTAGAGCAACACTCTCATTACTTAATACTTAACCAAAAGACAACTTGAAAGCAACATCCTTTCATGATTCTCCTTGACTTCATTGCTTCCAAATTATATCAACACGCTCCAGTGACTATCATAATTTTAGAAAATATCTAACAAATTAAAAAAAAAAAAAAAATACTTCAACATCTAGTCACAACTTAAGCGCCTAGACCATGTGTCTCAAACTCTCACATCAAAAACACGTGTACATCACCCTTGCGTCATGCTTAAGCATTAAAAAACAATGCTTGAATAAAAATATCATATTGATTGAACATCTGAATGTCTTATAACACTAATTAGTTAAAGGTTGTGAATGTCAATTGACACTAAAAGATATTTTTATTATTATATTTTTTATCGTTTATGTGTTAGTATTACTTACTAGTAAAATATTTTGATATTATTCGGACAACCATGTATTTTCAAAATTAATATATTAAAATAAGTATCTTGTTTTAAAATAGTTTGTTTTTGGAAAAATGAGTTAACATGTGGAATCTGGGCCTACGGATTCATGTATTGACTTTCATTCCGTATGGAGAAGAATGGCGTAAATGGGTTTTGAAGACGGTGATGTTGTTGTGCATTTAGGAATCCTAAAAACTACACATTCACGTGGCTTAGCTATTATCTTTGTTGCTTCCTTACACCTTCATATTATCACTGTTTCTCACATATTCAATTCAAACAAATTGGTTCAAGTTTTTTTTCGATGGTATCAAATTCATTTTAATATCACATTAGAATCATAAAAATTCATCTTAATTAAAATTTTGGCCTATCATATGCCACCTCCTGCTGTCAGGTCCCTCTCAATTTTTATCTAGGACGGATCTTCATGTAGGGATCAATTTTTTTTATATGTATAAATTAGTATATAATTTAAAACATATATTTTATATATATTTGACTCTTCAAATATTTTTATATATCTATAGAAAGGTTTTGGTACCGAAAATATTCATCAAAGATGAATCACTAATTCTCACACCTGATATTCTGAGTGTAAGGAGATGTGTGAGAAATTACACAAAGAGATCCAAACACACACTATGTATTTGTTAAACATTGATTATACTGATTCTTTCTGATTGGTCTTACTTCTCATTTGCTCAATAAACAACTCAAACATATTTGAATATATGACACTAATAGATTTGGATAAACTCACTTATTTCCTTATTCAATTATCTTTTAGAGGATTTTTTGTATTTTTGGATCATTTTGATCATGAATTTGTAATATAGAGTCCGTTGAATTTTTTTTTTAAATTAAGTTAAGTCGTCATGGGGAGGAACGACATTAAAGGTGAAGTCGTCCTCCCCTCAACCGATTTCTTATTCTTTTTTTTTTGAAAAAGCAATGTCGTAAGGCAAACTATGATTTCTGCACATCTAAGAGTGAATCGTCGTCTCATATAATGATTTCATTTAGTTTTTCTTTTTAACGTTGTTGCAGTTTTATTTTATTTTTTCAAATTGTTCACTTTTCAATTTTTTTAACCTTGTAATTTTTATATATTTTTCTTACAAAATTTTGGTAACAGTAGAGATTATATTTATTTTTTGGTAATTACTTTTTATTGGTACAATAAATTAATTTAATAAAATATATTAGATAATAAAAATGACATAATAAAAATTACGTAATAATGTTAAACTATATTAATGTTTATTTTTATTCTAATTTAATTGTTTTTACCACTTATTGTTAAAAAAAAAAACCTAAAAGTGAAGTCGTCATCTATGAAGACAATTTCACTATTCACATGAACAAAAATTGGTCTCGTCCTTAACGACTTTAGTTTTTGAAAAAAAAAAATATAAAACCGGTTGGATGGAGGACGACTTCACCTTTAATGTCATCCTCCATCCTGACGACTTGATTCTGTTTCGCAAAACATAAAATAAAATTAGACGGACCCTTTTTTACAAATTGAAGTTAAAATCGACCTCCAAATACAAAAAAAAAGCCATCTTTTAGATCATTGAATTATAAGGCATCTTTAATTTTAGATATTATTGAACTATCTTTTAGACCATTAAATTATAAAGCATATTTAATTTTAGATATTATAGTCGTTGGTGGGAAAGCCTATTTATCTAGAAAACATTTGATCGTTACAAACTTTTTAGGACACAATGTAGATGAACATTGCATGTGGTCTATTAGACTCTTTAGCGTGATAATTGTTAGACACTAAATGGATTCTTAATTTGTTACAAATATTCATTAGAGTATTCAGACAAATAAATCACATTCAAACAAATAAACACTTGTGATAAAAACTTAAAGATGGTTCTATTTTACTAGACCATTTGGGATCCCAACAACAGAACTTGGAATATTTGAGTGCAGAAGTTTTGTGCAATTTTGCTTTAATTTTGACAAAAATCATGATTAATTTCTTAAATGTGAAGAAAATTCTTATATATCTTTTGTACTATTATACATTTTTAAAGAATAATATTAGCATTTAATTTATATATTGTAATTCTTTTAGTTTGGTCTACTACTACTACTACTAGTTCAGTGTTTCAAACCTAGTCGAGAGCACAACGCCACTGAAACATGTTTGACAAATGGTGTCTCTATCTCTGGCAAGTTGCATGCACCTTTTGATGTCTGTCTCACTCTCATCATGTCCTATCTACACCCTACACATTGGATATCCTTAACACTCAAACTCTTCTCATTAATGTTCCCAACACAATGGCCATCATTTCTAACAACACACCACTCACTTTTACGTAATACAATTAATTTATGACGTGCATATGTTCATACAAATTGGTGTAAACTGAAACAGTAGTTACGAAACTGTGGTAAGAAAATCGGTTTGCAAAACTTGGCATGCTTTGTTTCTCTGTTTGTTAAAACATTTTAGATCAAACAGTTTTATTTTGTTCAGCAAACATCTCATATCTTCATCTATACCTGCATTAACCCAAAGATTCATGTCATAAACTTGTGTCTGATGTATGTCATGATGTTGCAATTCAGACGAGGTTTATAAATATATACAAGTTCAAAGTTCATGCATTAACTAAGTATAACAATTTTATTACGTGATCCAAACTCAAATATTCAAAAGAAAAAGCAAATTTGCATTGCATTGCCTCAATTGGGTTGTTTATGCAGCATGCATGCTTGCTGCATATGAATAAAATAAAGACACAATTTAGAATAGTTTGTGATGTTAGTTTCCATGTAGGAGAAGTAAGTAATGAGCGTAAAAGTTGATGTAAAACAGAGACAGTGAATGGTTGAATTGGAATTAAGTTGATGAAATTGTGTGTGTTGTTTTGAATAGAGGAGAAGCAGAGGGTAGAATTGATGAGGTTGGTTTTGGTTTGTATATATGTGTACCCTGAGGAGGTAGATTAGGCACATGGGTTTCTTGTGGTAGGTCAAATGCTAGGACCCCTCTATTCTATAGGGACAAATAACACAATTGTCACTATAGTCTCCACAACACTCCAAAAACAACATACAAACCACTACACTACACTATTATTGCTTACACAAGTTGCTATCTTGCCTTTAAACTTTTTTCTTCTCATCATGGGAATGTTTTTCCAAGATGCCTTTCTTTCTCACTATTTGGATCAACTTGTAGATATAACAAGTAGACTAGTAGGACTAATATGCAAGTTAACCCTCATTTCTTTTTTGAAGTCATAAAGTGGTCGGATCGAAGAAAAATGATTAAAATATCGTAAGTTCGATCATTTGTTAATAATTTGAAGAAATAAGATTGGTTTAGTAAATTTGAAAGGAAAGATAAAAGAGATTATAAATTCAACTCCTTCCTAACAAAAAAAAAAATAACAACTAATATTTATCGATAAAAAAAATATTTCTTTCTCTTTTAACTTTGAAAACTAGTTTAATTTAAACTCTTTTTTTCACTTCATCGTTGATTTTATTCATTATAAAACACACAAGTCAAAAGTTATTCAATTTGAATTTGTTAACTCTGTTAAAAGTTATTTGAAAGATAACTTATTTGGTCGATTATACAGTTTTTTTTACAGTGACAAGATAAGATAATTAACTTTTTTTTAGAAAAGATGACATTTTTAAATAAAAGGAACAGACCGAAGAAAGAAAAAGAAATAGCGGAACCTTGGTAGCCCAGAACATATAATTTTCATATAGGTAGCCCAACCCATCCTATTCATGACCCATGACCCAATAGCCCATTATTTATGACCCATGACCCTCTAATTTCAAAATGTCTATTTTAGCCTGGGGTCAACAGTAAAAACTCTAAACCTAATTTTCCTTCCCATTTACTCTTGGGCCGCACCTCCCTCCCTCTGTTTTCACATCCCCTCTTCGTCTTGCACCTTCTTCCATTTTTTGTGTTGTTGAAAACTTCATCAAGTTAGATATAACATGCAAAAAAATTAAAAAAAGTACTATAAATGGTGGAGGAGAAGGAATTTTGGGGAAGAAAAATATGGTGCTGTAAGAGGCTCAGTGTGTGTTTTGTAGATTTTAGAACACCCAATTCGGAATGTATTTTGAATTTAGAAATATATTCAAAAATACTTATTTTAATAAAATATTTTTATATTCTGAATTAGGTGTTTTTAAATGTATTTTTAAATCTAAAAATATTTTTTGAAATATTTAATTTAGAAAATATAAAAATAAAATTTCGAAATGTGTGTTTCAAACTATTTTCAGATGTGAAATTATTTTTCAGAATATTTATTCTAGAACTTTTTTATATTCCAAATCCAAAAGTATTTCTAGAATAGTGATTTCAGAATATTAAAAAGAATTCTAAAACAAGTGTTCTGGAAAATATTTCTAGATTTGAAAATACTTTTTGAAACATTTATTTCAGAATATACTTTTTTATTATTTCTAGAAATGTCAATTTGGTTGAAAGATAAATAATTTTATATGTCTAATGATGACATCTAACTACGATTTGAATATAGTCATTTTATGTAAATTTAACAAAACAAAACTCTAAAAGACCTTTTTGTAAGTAGATCAAGTGTTATCTCTTTTTAATGATTGGTATATATGAAACAAAGTTTCAAACCAATATATAAACATAGTGTATTGATTTTTTTTAAATAATACATTAAATATGATAATATATCTTTTCAATTAAAGTCACTTTTATCAACGAATGAAAAAGGATAGAAGTTAACTCTAGCAATACGAGAATACAACAACTACTTCAAAATTACATTAACTTATGTTTCTCTACTATTTAATTTTTCATTATTTCTCAAGCATATCTATTGTATATTCTATGGAGAAACTCAGAGCATAACTTTGAAAACTAAGTTCCCCCAATAGGAAAACGTATGAATTAAATAAATCAAAAAATCAATGTTGGAAAAAATTACTAAAAAAAGAAAGTCATGATGGAGGTTAGTAAATCGTTGAATCTTTGATCAATTCTTTCATCGCTTGAATTTCTATATTAAAAGACATTGACTAGCGTAACTATTTTTGTATTATTCTTTCTTATAGACATAAAAAATACTTTGCTTTTTCTTTCTCTTACCATAAAAAATGTGAGACATCTAAATAAGTTAAATTAAAAAATAATGGATGAAAAGTATGGAGACTATTAAAAAAATGCTTTATTACCTTTAATATTTTTGTGTCATATTGGGATTCTTCAATAATGTTATTACAAATCTTCAATTGTGGAGCGTATTAACGTAAACATTTTCAAAGGCATTTTTTTTTTCAAGTGATTAAAATCTGAAGTGTTTTTTTTTTTAAAAAAGTTGTAATGAGATTGTTTTTTGAAATATTAATATTCATTAAGTCATAGTTAATCTTGGATGCAATTTATATATGGATAATTTTTAGCAAAATACTTCCTTTTAACTATATTTTTATCCAGTTCTTATTAACAAGATAATACCTCTTTTTTTTTTCATTTTTCATGAATTGAAACCACTTCCCATCTGTTAAAACAAATTATTATTTTGTTATTTTTTTTAAAACTACAAAAGGAAATTAACCTTTTTTTATGATATTTGTTTTGTAAAGTAAAAATAGTGATATCTCAATATATTTAGAACCTAATGAATAATTATAATGATTTTTTACATGTTTTTAAATTAAACAAGTGTTGCTTGTGAGTGCCAGATTATTATCCTCTATTACTGTTCTTTAAATAATAAAATGAGGCACAAAAACATGTAAAACAATTTGTTATATATAATTAATCTTATTTTATATTAATAAAATGACAATGTACACCTCCTTTAGAAAAAGTTAATTTGCATATAGAAAACATTTAATTTTACTTACGTGTTAGACAAGGAAATATAAGAAAACATTTTAGGAGTTATGTTATTTGTTCATTAATTAGAAAAATACCATTGTTGGTTTTACATAGCAAAATGGCATATAATTTAGATGGAAAAAATCCATAAAAATTATGTAATTTAACATTCCTATTAGATGCTTACATACAATAATGTTAAAAAAAATCAAATTCAAACTAAAATTAATAAACAGAATTGTCAACTAAAATTGTTTTGCTTTTCAAACTTTGTCCTGTATTGTCCTAAAATGGCGCATGATTCACAGTAGAAACACGATAATTCCTCCAAATATTCCGTTTATACCTCATACCTGTTTGAAGAATCCTTTTCTATTATTTCACCAAAAATCAAGGGTTTTTTGGTAACTGCAACAACCAATACCAACTTTTGTGTCAAAACGAGAAGATCGAAACGGTCCAATCTGCATCAACGATTGATGGATGGTCCAAATTTTACGTTTGACTGAGGTACAGACTTTGAAGCTGGAATGATTGGAATTGATGGAAGTTTGACCATAGAAATTTGAGAATTTGAATAACTAATTGTTAAAAAAAAACTGAAAATTCCACCTGGCACCCAAATTTGAGAAAGTGGGTTCATAAGATCTGTGTTGTTTGGCTCCATTTTCGCTTTCATCTTCTTCATCATTTTGTATTTGCAGAAAGCTGTTGTAGGAGAAGAGAGAGAAACTTCTCTCTCTTTCTCTTTGCTTCTTCATTTTTTTGACAAAAAAAAACAAAAATTGGTGGGATTTGAGGGTGCTTAGGTTGTTGATTGAGTTGCGTTGTTGGGGTTGGAAGAATCTATTATTATGAATATGATGCGAAGGTTGAAAAGCATTGCTTCTGGGAGGACTTCCGTTTCATCAGATTCTGTAAGCTTAACATCCTTTGGTTTTTTCTTCCCCATCAAAAGCTTTAATTTTTGTTTTTTATGGAGGAAGGTCCTTTTCCATTAGGTTGTTGTTTGCAAAATTGAAAAACTAATTTTGATCCAGAAACAAGAAATCAACATGTTCATTGATTTGGATTATCTGGATTATACTTGTTGTGGGTAACATTTTTTTTCTTTATTTTTTCATAATATGGTTATGAATTTGATTTAGCACCCAGATGTGAGTGTTTCCTTTTTGCCTAGGTAATTGTGGTTTTGATACTTCTTTTGTTTTTTGTTTTTCATATATCGGTTTTGTGATATAGCTTTATTTGATTTAAGATGGTTTATGATCTGACCATTTGTGTGTTCATTGCTGTTGTTTTATTTATATATTTGTGTTTTGGATTCGATCAATTGTCAAAGCTAATGAAGGCACAACCATTGTGTTAGTTTTACATGTTTGTATTAGTTTTGTGTTGGTTTGTTGGACATTGTCATGGTAAAATCAATTTGATTTTTGCGAGAACTATGATAAGTCTAACTACGTGGCAAGTTGGGAAAATGTTGTTTACCTTGGAGTTCAATTTGTTCTTCCATTTTTAATGCCTGGTAAAAAATGCCAACCATTTCTTTTCAGGGAGGTGATTGTACCACAAAAAGACCTAAGTTTGATCAAGGAACAGAAGAAATGGTCAATGAGGAAACAGATTCTATTGAGAAATGTGGAAATGATAACGAGCAGTATGGAGATGCATCGGCCGAAAGTGTTAATTCCAATATTGCTACAACCAGATCTGAGAAGTCGGGTTATGATCAACTTCCAAAGGAATTAAATGAAATGAAAATTGGAGACGACAAAGGAAAAAATAACAATGAAAAGGTACTTTATGTGATTCATTTTTCTTGTTTTCTTACTTTTGATATTTGGTCATTACTATTATAGTTCCCGAAAGGTAAAATCATTTATGAATATTTTGTATCCTTTGCAAAGTTGTTTCTTTTAAATGCAATCGTTGAGTTTGATAAAAAATTTGCTTGTGCAGGATATGGAAGCTACTATTGTAAATGGTAATGGAACAGAAACAGGCCAAATAATTACAACTGTTATCGGTGGTCGAGATGGACAACCAAAGCGGGTATTGTTTCCATGAGTTCCTCCTTACTTGATCTTTTACTACCCTATTTGTAAATCTTATTTGATTGAGTTAGATTCTTATAATCCCTTTTCTTAAATTTATTATTTATGTATTAGTATTACCCTACCTGTTATATATTATTAAAAAGAGTATACGGTGAAAGAATATCACTTCTGTAGTTTTGATTTATTTTTTGTTGCTTGGGTATTGAAAATTAGATTGTTTATTGTAAAATTTCACTAGTTGGTATTGTGAAAAAACTTTCCTACTATGTTTGTAACTTACCTTATCAGTGCTTTCTATTTACTATGGGACAAAGTATTGTAACTACAGCATATTTGGTTTAGGTAGAATATTCTTTTTACTTTGCTGTCACAAATGTATAACTACTTGTGTTAATGACTTGCTATGAAAATACTTTTGCATTGATTAACTTTATTTTTGCCTGGTTCAGACAATCTCATACATGGCAGAACGCATAGTTGGCACAGGTTCTTTTGGTGTTGTTTATCAGGTATTTATATTTGATTTGCAGTATTTCTTCACTTGTAATGGTTGAACCATTGCTTCAGTGTTCTCTGTATTTGTCAAGTTACATTTTTGCTTATCCACTTTGCCTTGAATATACTGTAGGCCAAGTGCATTGAAACTGGTGAAGCAGTTGCTATAAAAAAAGTATTGCAAGACAAGAGATATAAGAATAGGGAACTACAGGTTATGCGTATACTTGACCATATCAATGTTCTCAGACTAAAGCACTGTTTCTACTCAGCGGCAGAGAAAGATGAGTTGTACCTTAACCTAGTTTTGGAGTATGTGCCTGAAACGGTCTACAGAGTTTCCAAGCACTATATCAGAATGCACCAACATATGCCTATCATTTATGTGCAACTGTATTTGTACCAGGTAATTGTGAATTTATTAATTGACCTTTTTTCATTAAATTTTGGTTATGAATTTCCTTGGTTGTGTTTGTAGTAATTAGTTATTTGCTTTGAGCTTATAACTTTTGTGCTTTTATTGAATGATTATGCTAAAACTCTTGTAGATATGTCGGGGTTTAAATTATTTGCATCACGTGATTGGAGTCTGTCATAGGGACATCAAACCCCAGAATCTATTGGTAAGAACTTTTTTTTCTTTAAAATTTCTTGTTTGTTAAATGTATTTTATATATTTCTTGAAAGCACAAGAAAAAATCATTAGAAGTATCATGTTTAATATCACTAATTGAATCAATTGATCAAAAATTTGGATGCTAAACTTCATTTAAATTTTTCCTGGGGGCAGACGTTTTTAAAATATCGATATCCTGTATGTTTTTGGTTGGAAGAAAAGCTAGGTTCTGAGTAAACTGTGCCTCATGCTGTTTAATTTGTTGTTCTCGTTGATAATGTGGAAGGGCTGAGTTGATCTACTCATTATAGATTATGCTTTTTCGATAATGATCATTTTGACTCTGTTTACTTCTTGGATCTCTTCTTTATAATACCATAGTGTATTAAACTGACACGTGATTGCATTTCACAGGTTAATCCCCAGAGTCATCAGTTAAAGATATGTGATTTTGGTAGTGCAAAGATGTTGGTATGTTTCTTTTGTTTTTCCTTAACAATATGAAGTCATACAATAGTTTGTGCCTGAGCTTGTGATATTATCGTGCTTTAGGTGCCTGGTGAACCCAACATATCATACATATGCTCGCGGTATTACAGAGCTCCAGAGCTTATATTTGGTGCAACAGAATACACAACTGCTATTGATATTTGGTCTGCTGGTTGTGTTATGGCTGAGCTTCTTCTAGGACATGTGAGAATTTATATTAATCCTCTCTCCATCTCATACGTAGAGAAAATTTCAATTTTTGTAAAAATTACATTTCCACGAAGTTCCCTGTGTGAGAATTCTTTTGGTGATATTTGCAATTCATACTGCTATATTGTATTTTGATGGATACTTGTTTGTCTCAAAAGGTTCTCTTGTTTTCTTCTTTGGTACTCAAATACTGCAAGAAGTAACAACATACAATGAACTTAATACCAATTGTATCCAATGTGTTTTTAGTAGAAGATAACTTCATCCCAGCAAGCACTAGTATTGAATAAATGACATGTTCTCAGAGTGATGCTTATCTGTGATTGTGTTTTTCTTTGCAGCCAATGTTTCCTGGAGAGAGTGGGGTTGATCAGTTGGTTGAGATCATTAAGGTAAAATTTCTCATGTTCTTTATCCTTTTTGCTTGAACATATGTTTTTGTCTTGAGCATTGCATCCTATTGGCTTTGGTTCTTCAATCTGAGTATAGTTATGTGTACTGCAGATCTTGGGAACACCAACCAGAGAAGAAATAAAGTGCATGAATCCAAATTACACTGAATTTAAGTTTCCTCAGATAAAAGCTCACCCGTGGCACAAGGTTAGCAGTTATTTACTTCTCTGTGCCCGTGGAGACTATGCAATTCGTAATTACTTGAGAAATACTTGCAATTGGAGATCTGATTTGACCACTCTGTATATTTATATCAGGTTTTCCACAAGAAGATGCCAACAGAAGCAGTGGATCTAGTGTCGAGGATGCTTCAGTATTCACCAAATCTACGTTGCACTGCTGTAAGAAGTTAACTAGCTTTTACAAATGTTACCCTTAGCAGCTTAATTGTATATATGAAGATCAACTACATCATACTTAACTTCATCCATCCTTGTACACAGTTTGATATTATTAAAACTAGGAAGATAGATATTGAGTTGTGTATGTTCATTGTGTTGCAGTTGGAGGCTTGTGCACACCCTTTCTTTGATGATCTGCGAGACCCAAATGCATGCTTGCCAAATGGTCGACCACTGCCTCCGTTGTTTGATTTCAGTGCACAAGGTAAGGAAGTGATAATGCAAGTGTGTTGAGTTAAATTAAATATTGTGTTTTCCATTACTTACAGTGAAAAAAATGCAGAACTAGTAGGCACAACGGAGGAGTTGCGTCAGCGTCTGATTCCTGATCATGCAAGAAGTTGAACAAATGATTCAGCATTGTAAATGGGATTTTGGATGAATAGATAACCACACCAGCAATGCTACTTTCCCTAACAGTCTAGGTCTCTGCTGTCCATCCTACACAATCATATGACTATTCAGGTTATAGGAACCTTAAAGCCATATATACAATGCAACCTCTTGGTGACAATCTGATGAATGAAGTAGATCTGCCTGGTGATATAGGGTTGCAATCATTTTTTAACTAGTTTATGATTGATTCATGTATGCACCAGCTGTATAAGATAATCAGTTCTTACTATTCTTTGCTCATGTTTCATATAGTTCAGGCTGCTTCTTCTTAAGGTGGACTATGTGGAATTATAAGATGAGTAGGCATCTTTTTTCTTTTTTTTCGGCTCCTATTTATTGTGTATTTCATTCTTTGTAATAACATAAAAAAAAAATCTTCCTTTTATTCTCTATCTTATGTTTCCTTCTACTAATAACTGCTAACCATTCTTTTTCTGACAAATGTCTATATGCATCAAGTTCTTAATAATATATTCTAGAACAAGGTTTATTTCTTCATGTATATATGTTCTCACTTCAATCATTGGAATAGAGAATGAGCTTACTCTTGATGTTAGGGTTGTTTCAACCCTTACAACATGAATCTAACCATAAAGAAAATAAAAAAGCAATGAGAGAATTTAGACTACAGAGAATAAAAAAATTACCCCTATTTAAAATTTTGATAGTTCCATCTAAATCTATCTTTCGTTATTTCATCAAAAATTAAATATAATCATACAACTGAAAGTATTAGCTCAGAAAAAATATTAGAAAAGTTAGAGTTTAGAGGGATGAAAATTTAAATACATTATTCTCTAAACCAATGGTAGTTAATATCAAAATAAAGACATTGAACCTGAAATGCAATAAAATAAGGTTTTTTTTTTTCTTGCGTAAATATACCATTCGAAATTATAAAAAAATAAAATCCTAATACATATAACAATTGACGATACTATGTTATTAAAATATAACAATAAAATAAAATAAATAAAAATTGAATAAATAATAATGTCTGTCAGATTATTCCGTACATGATTTTTTATGACAAATTTTAAAATGTATACCAAGATAATAGGGTTAAAACATTTGTTAATTAGTTAATTTTTTTTGTTACATCGTTTTTTTTAATATTTTTTTGTAATTATGTGTTCAATTGAATTAATGAGCCACGTGTAAGATTTAAAGCAATATTTGGTTTTCAATTAAAAAACCACGTATATAAGATTTGTTTGTTTTTCAATTCCTTGTTCCCAAATAATAATTTCCAGTTCATTGGATCAAATTCATGAATAGAAATGGTGTTTGACTTTCTTAAAAAGCGGTCAATTTTTATTGAATATTTTGCTTATAAATCTCTTGAAACATGCTCTCCATCTAAAGATTAATATTCAATATAGCAAAATTTATAAAAAGCTTTAGACATTTATTAAATATTAGTAATTGTATAAATTCACAATATTTGGAAAATTAAAATTTACTTTTAATAAAAATATATCTCTTAAGATTATACTTCTTTTATCATAAATTAACATTATCTTAAAATTATGGAGTAATTATTTTTTTAAAGTATATTTAAAAATCTATTATATTAAGACTAAAAATCTCATAAAATTATTTTTTAATTTAAATAATTTCAATATTTAAGTGAATGATTTAATGTATAAATTATTATATATATATATATATTATAAATTATAATTAGAACTTAATTATTAATTTGGAATTTAGCCATGTATATAACATTGTTCTAAGACATATCACGAGATATTATAACAGCCTAACATAAAAACTTTAAAAAATAAAAAAAAAATTCATGAATTGATAAATAATTTGTATGAAAATCGTTATTATCAATTTCTCTAATTAAAATATTTTAACAAAAGTTATATTTAATTAAGAAAAAATAATAAAAAAAATGAAATTGAATAATTAAAATGAAAATTAAGTCGAAATAATAAATATTAATCTTATATTAATTATTTTTTAATTTTATTTAAACTTATCGATGAAAACTAAAATAAAAGAACAAAAACCTATTTCTTAAAACAAAAACCAGAGTTTAAAGAAATATTATTTCGTAGTAAAATAGTAAGAATTATAAGAAAAAACAGATTGATCTGGATAGATTCCATGTCAAAATCAAGAAATCCAAAAATGGTCACACTCGTAATCATGAAGCATATGTCACTTTCTCAATCAAATTATAGTGTTGCCTTTATAAACCTTTTTTCTCTTAAATGCATAAAATCATAATCAAACCTCATTTGCTTTTTTCTTTTTGGTTTGGCTTCATTAAGTTGTTTCAATTAAAAAAAGTAAAAGAAAAAAATATCTGAACTCAGCCCCATTTTCTTCAACCTTATGTTAGTTATTTGCATTTAGTGTGTAAAATGGGTTTTATTTTTTATATTTTTATGTTGATACTTTAACAAAATTTTAACAAATTCTTCTTTTGAAGTCAACTGAGTGTTTTCTCTTTTCTTTTCAAGTCAATTAAATATTTAAATCAAACTAGTTGAATGTTGTCACAAGGACATTGTGAAAATTTTGTCAAAAGAATTTTGTTAAAAAATTATTTTTATTTTAATTAGTAGTTGTATTATACATCTAGGTTGAGATGTACTTGATTTAAGTATAGCATGACATTATGACATCATATTGGCCAAATCATTATTCATTCAAAATGTAATTAAATTAAGATAATGGCTAAAGTATCAACATAAATTAGATAAAGTTAAGCAGAGTAATTGATCATATAGATGAGGTTCATCAAGACAAAAACTCATAAACATGGTATGAATAACACACAGGATGAATTAATTACATTTTATTATTATAATATTTAAGATTATTTGACACATTTGATTGACTTGAATATTAGAATGTTTTATTCACCCAGACTCCCGTTTAGTAATGAAAAAATGAGAACATAAGACATCATGGTATGAAGGTGTGAAATTACATTTTGGAGCATACTAAAAGAGATATTTTATTAGTAGTAAATTTGATTGTATTTTACAAATTTTTTAGATGAAGGAACAAAACTAGTAATTATAAAATATATAAGACCAAAAACATCATCAGAAAGAGTAAACGATTCTCTGATAATTTTTTTCTATATATGTTTTTTTTTTATTTTATAAATAAAAAAATATTTAATGTCTTAAAACATAAAACATTTTTAATATTTAATAAAAAGGAAAATGAAGAGGTTAATAAAAATGTTGCAAGATAATTTATTTTTCGAATATAAAAAGTAGAACTTTACTGAGATGAGATGCAAAAAATAATTTATTATAATTTCTTAAAATAATGAGATAATTATTTAAACATCTTTCATATAATAATTTATGAAAATCATTTTACTTAACATAATTTCAATATGTGGTAATGTTTTTAATATTTTATAATTCTTATTCTAATAAGAGAATTTTAACTTTTCAAAACTAATAAATAACTTTTTGTTTTTATAACATCAAATTTTAAATTTGAAATTACATTTCAATAAAAATTTCTTATAAATCTAAAATTTATGATTATAATTATAAATTCTACTATTGAAATATCCAGTATAAATGGCAAAAACCATGATTATAAAATTTTATCTTTATTAAAAATTTGCAAAATAAGATTCTGGATAAAAAAATAATAATAAAGAAATTGATTTTTAAGATTTAAAAAGTTAAAGTATAAATAAAATAGTTATTAAAGTTTGTCTTATAAATTCTTTATTTTAAACAATGATTCTAAGATGATTCTTGTACTATATGTCCAATCGGTCAATCGGCCAAATCCGCCAATCGAACCAGATTTTATAAACTCCGAAAAGTAACGATAAGATCTGTCAGCCAAACGGTCTGGTAAACAAAGACCCATCGGTCCATCTGTAAAACAGCAGCGATGGACCTTCTAACCTCAAGGACCCATCGGTCCATCGGTAAAACAGCAACGATGGACCTTCTAACCTCAAGGACCCATCGGTTCATCGGTGAAACAGCAGCGATGGACCTTCTAACGCAGATCATTAGCTTGTTAAAAAACAGAATGTCATTAACCCAGCCAAGCGGCCATCGGTCGCACGGTTAAATAACCTAAGTTAGATTAATTAACGTTAAACGAGTCAGTAATCTTCATTAGAAGGTCATTGGGCCGTGATTAAGAAACCCTAATTACAGGCCCATGTCGAAGGCTATAAATAGGGCCCAAAGGTAGGTTGGTGAGAA
>Ga0099822_1004676_pt1 | contig 17843 bp, 9 predicted proteins | sample CowpeawhiteBW_FD_76839 | JGI IMG/M metagenome (GOLD analysis project Ga0099822, IMG submission 76839) | Root nodule microbial communities of legume samples collected from California USA - Cow pea white BW | ecosystem: Host-associated > Plants > Roots > Nodule | place: USA: California | collected...
ATATAAATATATATATATATATAAATATATATATATATATATATATATATATATATATATATATATATATATATATATATATACATATAAATCATACAAGTACGCCAAAGGAATTCCTATCCTTTGTTACCATACCATATGGCCATCACCATGTTATCCATATTCTACGTCTTCTGATGAGTACCTCGAGATGTCTTGTAGAACACACATATCCAAAACAACCAAAACACAGTATATGCCTCTACAATATCGCTTAGCGTTGCTCCTGAGCCGCCAGGCAAAATACGCTTCCAGACTGCCTGGCAGGCGACACGTGCCGCCAGGCGCCAAGTGCCTTGAAGCATACTAACGTTGCAAACATCGCTTGGTGGAACCTCCCTCACCGCCAGGCGCCACACGCCTAATGACTCTCTGGAATTTGTAACTATCGCCTGACGGTCCAATCCTTGCCGCCAGGTGCTATACTAGTACGTAGGCAATACTGATTTGAGTCTCGACAGAACATTTCCACCCAGTGTGCTCTATTATGGAAATCACATCTACACTCTTAGCTGGTTGATACTACCATCTACTATAATCCATACTTTAAAATCTACCACTCCATTACCTAAGTGCTGACAACACACTTGTAGTCTCCTTTCTTTCACTAGGAGTCACTCTCATAATTAACCTTTACACAAGAGAATCCACCCTGAGGAACACCCTCACTCCTTAATAGAGGATATTTTACACCCCACTTCCATTACCTATTGCACTTTTAGCCTCAACCATCCACACTTCACCCTTAAAGTCTTACCATACATTCCCTAAGTTATCCCAAACAGAGAATATCAGACTCTAGTCCTCCAATGCCACTAATTTACGCATCACCCTTAGTATCTCAACCTCTAAACAATATTACTCACATCATAATTATCCCTATTCCAATATACTTTAAAAACTATAACTTACATATAATTCTTGTATTTTCCTTCCCTTTTCCTTTAATCTTGTGGCCTTAGAATTTCCCATCCTAAAGTACTTAACCACAAAGAGCCCTAGACCCTTAAATTTTCCTCAGAGCCAGCAATTTCATTGTTTTTGTGCTATCGCCTGGCGGCCCAACTCGTACCGCCAAGCGGTGCATGCCATTCTGGAAATTCCAAAACTTCTAGCACCTGCAAAGTCCTTTCCAAGGTTCCGATTGCATTTCCCCGTCTATCTTAGTCGTTCTATAGATGATTATAATAACATTGGTACCATTTTTCAAATTTAAAATATACCCAGTCACAATTCCAGTGTAAATCAACAACCATTATACTCAATTTCATGACAATTTCATCAAATTCACTTCCAAACTCCATCTCATTCAACAATATATAAAATCTGATACTCACTTAACATATATAGCTTCTAGATTTCCCGATCAGAATCAACCTAGACGCCCCAAAACACCAAAATTGAGTCAAAATGACTCGCGTCGCTTGGCGGATTCATCACTGCTAGGTCGTTCATAAGAAAACCCAGGAACTGGGTTGCGTAGCTTGTGTTGCCCAGCGGCACATAGCTCACCATCAGGCGGTTCCTCATAGAGACCCAAAAAACACACATAAATAGTATGAGTCGCTTGGCGGCAGTTCCTCATCCGCCAGGTGGTTTCTGGAAAAATTCCAGAAACACAAGATTTCAGATAAAGTAAGGGAAAATCATACACAAACATACTATGGTTCATACAATTATTCAAAAACATAAAGAGAACGTGGTCCAACTCCCCTAACTTGGATATCCTTGCTAAAACTTGAATACTATTGACTCTTTCCTTGCTAACACCAATGAGTTTTTCCATATTTTGGCTGCAAATCTTCTTAGAGATGAAATAAGATTTTCTTTCTGCATTTTTTTGTGGATGGGAGTCGCATATATTTTTAAATCATCATTTGATTATTGTTTGAGGTTTGTTCTTTTGTTCCATTTTTTGTTGATTGGTTGGAGGAGGTGCAAGGGTGAATATGAGAATGGCGTCAAAGAAAGGAAGAAGAAAGGAAAAGTAAAAAAGAAAATAAAAGGTAAAAGAAAATAAAAAGAACTAGATTATTTTTTAAATTACAAACGTCAATCACATAGTTGACCTGTGGTTTACAAGTGTCCACGTCACCTTGACATTAAAGAGATCATAAACAAAATTAACATTGTTCATATGGAAGATGTATTCCAAACATTTTGAAAATATAAAGATAAATTTTATATGAATTTTGACGAAAGAACATATTCTAATTTTGCATGTAGATAAAAATACTAAAAACATATTTAATCTATTAAAAATGTTATTAAGATTGTCATTATTGTTAATAACAAAGATAATTTGGAATGCCATATAAGAATCATATTATAATAATTATCTATGATACAGAACAGAAAAATAAAATTGAATGATTTTTAATAAAAATGGATCCTAATTTCTTACACGACGTGATTTCTTTTATTCACAATATAAACAAACTGATTTTATTAACTTTAATTAAATAATTTAATTTATATTTTAATTAAATAATTTAAGATATTATTATTATTATTACTAATGAAAATATGTGTATTCATTTTTTTATTTTAAAAATTTATATAAATAATTTTAAAAAATTTTATAATTATTTTTAAATTTATTATAAATATTTTTTTATTTTGTAGATAATCTTTTTTTTTTATCAAAAATACTTATTTTAGTTTAAAAATAATTAATTTAAAAGAAAATTTAATTGAATGAAATAATTAAATATAATAAAATGCTTATTTAAAAGATAAAAATGATAAAATATCTTTTTCATTAAAAAAAAATCTTAAAGAATAAAATCTAGAATAGAGATGTGAACACGGATATCACTTTTATATACAGTCACTTCACACCTTATAAAACAATTCAAGCACAATAACGAAACATACCTCACTTTCCCTTTAAATAACCTCACCGTTCCTAAGTAGAAAAAAAAACACACTCATTGCTAATTTGAATCCAACGGATTTTGTTTTTAGTGGATGTTATTTTCTACAAGGAAACAAAATCTCATACTAACTCTTTCGTTTTGCAAACAAATAAATGTAGATAAACTTAAAACAGAATATTTTTTTCCAGTAAATTCATCTATAAAAGTTACAAAAAATAAAGTCCTTTGAAATTTGTTCACTAAAATATATCTGTTTTCAATTATTTTTTAAAGCAACATTAAATAAATTAAATTAAATTTTATTTATATAAAACTAGTGAAAATGCATGTGTATTCATTTTTTTTTTAATTTTAAGAGTGAATATGAATAAGTTTTTAAATTTTATTTTAAATATTTTTTATTTATTTTATAGATAAATGTTTTTATAAAAAATATTTATTTTAGTTTAAAAATGATTAATTTAAAGAAAAGTTGATCAAATGAAACAGTTAAATCTTACAAAACTCTTATTTAAAGATATAAATGATAAAATAATTTCTTACATAAAAAATAGTTATTTATTAAACAATAAATATGGAAATAGAAATGTGGACACTGGCATAAAAGGTGAAAAGTAGCGTTAAACCATTTTTTCTAGCGTGGCAATACTACAGAAATTTTCAACAAATTTTCTAATAGTTTTTGTCAGAAATACACAACGGATGATACCAATTTTATTTTCTAAGTTTTCAATCATAATGAACCCATTTCATGCTCTAATTACCATTAAGCCAAACATAGATAACATTGGTCCACTTGAATTGTTACGACGACATTTTCATGATAAAATGGGTCAAAACTTTGAAAAGATTAATGACCTAGAATGTATCAAATGGTTAGATCAATGGCGGTTTTATGAATCATTTATGTGAATTATGGAAGTATTAATGTAATGACAAAGCATGACCTAAAAGAATTTATGGACAAGTTGTTGCCCAAAACATGGAAGTTTTTTCTCCTCCGTCAATTGGGATCTTTGGAACTCATTGTGGCTACAATTCTACACTTGAAGGTATATGCGGGGTTCGTATGATTGGGTTGCCCTTTTCTCAACAACAAACAAATTGCAATGTCAAAGATGATATAAAAAAGAGGTGATAATAATTGTGATGGTATGTGAGTGCTTTGATATGTTGGGTTATTGTACAATGTTTCCAAGAAAGTTGTGAGATTGATGGAAAACAGTAATACTACTCATAAATAAAGATTTTTGTGGATTTGTTTCATGATTGTATCATCCATATTATTTAGGTTACGTATGAGTGAAAAAGAATGTTAAATCATTATAGATTAAATATATGACTTTCAAGCACATACTAAAATACAATGATGTTTTTGTAATTAAATTTTTTTATAGAAAATGTATTAGAGTTTTTTTTCATCGATAAGCAATAAATATAATTATATGTACTAGAGTTGGACTAGAGTTGGATGTCAATATCAAAATATTATGGTTAGATTAAACAATTTTTACACAACTTTTTGTTGAATAACTTATATTGTATGTTTGTATATTTTGGTTTGAAGCCAAACCCAATTCAATTTAAGCAAAAAAAAAAAAAACATCTAAAATATACATCAAATCATACATTAGTTAATGTAAATTTCAGTTGATTTTTCCAAATTCAACATAAATTTATGTTGATCAATACATGGTTTGAGTTAAATATTAGCCTCTTTTATCTTTTTTTTTTGTATATATTTATATTTAATGCATTAATGTTTAATATAAGTGCAAACATTTTACATTAGAGACTAAGTCTAGTGTAAATTTATATCACTCGAATCATGTCTGATTATGAATTGACATAAATAATCCTAAATATTTAGTGTAAAAAAAAAGCTTTTATGTTAATGGTACTTTGAATGGAAAGTAAGTCTTCATTTAAAAAATACTAATATTTTATTTGGTAATTTTTTAGCATGGAATTTGTCCCGACATTGGTTCGACGTGGATCTAACTTGATCCGACTTTAACCTAACTCAAATTGGTCTAATATGTGGGTCTAAATTGGTTTGACTAAAGTTGGGTTTTACTTGACTGAACCAAAGGTGGGTTTGAGGTATATTGAATTGACTCAGTCTGATGAGGTCTCAATTAGACTTGACTCAACATCAACCAGACTTGACTCGATTCAACGTGACTTGACTCTACTTAGCCTAAAATAGACAAAACTCTAATTAAAGATGAAGGACGCCACAATCTAGCAGATTGACAAGTCAAGTGAAGATTCGTCACAAAGATGTTAATCTTTGATAAGAACCAGATGCCTAAGCCTAGAACAAAGAAAATCCTCTCTTTAATGAAATCAAATTCAAAATATGACTAAAAAGTTTCTACATTGTTTTTAGTACCTCTATATATAGGCACATAAGTTTAAGAAAACCTGAGAATCCACAAGAAGGCCCAAACCCAAAACATAAAAATATAAACTAATTTATAAAAGAAAATCCAAAGCCCAAAAACATAGAACATAACTAATTTCTAAAAGAAAACCCAAAGTCTAAAACATAAAGTAATTTTCCTAAAAACTATCCTTCAAATATGCTTCAAGCCATGATCTTCATATTCTTTGAATTTCAGATTGCTTGTAGTATCAGGAGCCTTGAATAGATTTGATCTTCCAATCTCTTGCTCCTTGCCCTTGTCATAGGTCCTTTAAATTGTAAAGGTTCATCTTCAAGTTCTTCTTGTATGGAATCTTGGGATAGTCCTCTATCATTCCCTCCTTCTTAAAGAGAATTTGTCCTCAAATTCGTCTCACTTGAAGATTCCTTATCATTCTCCCCTGTTTAGAGAGAATTCGACCCGAATTCTAGAAAGTCCTAGGCACAAATGTAAATCAAAGACACAAATCTAAAATAAAATAAAAAATTAGAAATTCTACTAAAATGAGATTTGGATCCTAGAAGAGGTCAATCTCTTATTATCAAAGATTTTGGAGGTCTGCCTCCAAGGTCAAATACTCACCTGCAAAAATTATCAAACAATTTTAAATTAAAGATAAAATGCACAAAGAATATAAAAGGAATATTGCGCAAACAAACAACCAAATTATGAGTATGACTTTGATTACCCATATATTTGTTAGGAATTGTTAAACAAGCTAATTCATGAGCATATATTTCTAAGCTTGAGTCTTTTTTATCATCATTTCGTCTTCCCATTGTTGATCTCCTTGTTGCTTGATGAACAAGTCTTCCCTAAGTATCCTTTCTTCTTTCTATTGTTGATGATGTTGCTCTTTGATGAATAATTCGGCCATAGGCAATAAAATAATAAGAGGAAAGTTAGTACCTTTTTTAATTGGCAATTCATAATGCTCTCTTATTTCTTTCTATTTTTCTCTCTTTTCTTCCTTCTCTCTTTTTCTACTCTTTTCTTTCTTTGCTTTTTCTCGCTATTCTTTCTCTTTTCTCTCTCCTTCTTTCTCTTCACTATCACTCTTTTCTTTCTCTTCTTTTTCTCTCTTTTCCTTCTCGCTTCTTTCTCTCTTTTCTTTGTCGTCTTTTTCTCACTTTTCCTTTGCTTCATTTTCTATAAGTGTTTCATTCTCATAGGCTTTTTTTAGCTTTCGCTCTTGCCTTCTTTTCAATACATCTAATTTTTGCATTGTCCTTTCTTCCTCCTCTCTCAAGTATGAAATGTAGTTCTTGAGGTCTTCATGAGTCTTGGGACTTTCATCCCCATTAGGACATTGATGAGTTTCATGCCCATAGCCTTCACATTTGGAACACCTTAATGCACTTTTCTTTAGCAATGATTTTCTATCAGGATTGTGCTTCCTTGTAATACTAGCAATCTTGTCATTTAGTTTTATAATTCTGGATTCCAAGGCATTGATATCCTCTACCAAGGTCTCATAAACACTAGGTGTATCTCTACATGTCACTCTCTTGGTACGTACAAGTCCTCTAACCAAATGATTCTAGTTAGGAATAGGATAATTTAGACCATATGTTAACCCAATTCCAGAAGGATGCCTCTATGCAAACATGTTGCATTACTCAATATTGCTAGGTCCTGTAAGAAAATGTTAGTAAAATAAAATATATTGAGGACCTCACCATTCTTTTAAGTGTTTCACTCAAATTCTCACTCATGTATCACACTTATATTCTTTTTCTTGAATGTACTCTCGTGCCTTTTACCACTTAAATTTCCTTTAGGGTTTGGCAAAGAACTCTGGTAGCTTAAGCAAAGAGTGAACAAAAAAAGTGAAAAGCGTTACGAGATCTAAGTCGTGACTCAAGAGGTTAAAGAAAAACTCTAGATAAAACTTCAAGGAATTTTAAAAATACAAAACAAGAAAATTAAAATTAGAAAATAATAGGACTACCAAAGAGAATTAAAGGAGACAACACATAGACTCTGAGAGAAAGACTGATTGCAAGTAAATATCAATAAGCCACAAATGAAATTGCAACAAAAAGTTGTGTTGAACTCCACCTCTTTTATTTATCTTTTTTTTTCAATATATATTTGTTTCCTTTTGAGTGTGATCCATAAACAATTTATCCTTCAAACCCTCAGACTCATGTAAATCAATGTAAGGCCACTTGCAAATCCTAAACACAAAAACAAACAATTTCCATGAATCAAATGTAGAAATACAATATTTAAATGGAGAATAGAAAAAAAATACGACAAATTCACAATTCAACCACCAAACAAAATTCAAAACAAAGCACATAACACACAAACATTCAAAAAAAAATTATTGTTTTATATGACAGATAGAAACATAAGATAGAAGAGGAAATTCAAACCAGAACCTTGCTCTAAATACTAGATGATATGATCCTATCCAAGAAAGAGTTCGATGGTTTCTGAATTTGAATCCTCAAGAGGCACAACATGAATAAACACTACGCCAAAATTGTCAATAGATAGCGCTTTTTTTGCTAATAGATAGCGTTTTTTAAGCGCTGTCTATTGGAACGGTATCTATTAATAGATAGCGCTTGTAAAAAAACGCTGTCTAATGACACCTTATAGATAGCGCTTGACTACACAAGCGTTGTCTATGTATTTTAAAAAAGACAACACTTCAAAAATACAAATGGTCTATAGATAGCGCCTAGAGACACAAGTGCGTTCTATTTATTTTTCGTCAATAGGTAGTGTTTTCTCAAATGAACGCGGTGTATTGATTCAATTATTTCTCAAATCCAACTTACTATGACAAATATTCCTAGACCTTACATAATAAGTGAGTATTTTTTTTATATTTTCAATTTTCCTCCGTTCATAATAGGATTACCTAAACAAACAATATATAATTCTCAAATAAAAGAATTTCATTAACTTACTTTATCTGATAAACATTTTTCAAAAGAAACTTACTCTATCAAATTGTATATATAAAGAATTCTACAACTTTAGAATTTATTCATACATTTAAAAAAGACTAAACATTGTACATATCTCACTATGAATCAACTATTTAAGGTTCGCATAAAAAATCCTTGTTCTTAACACTCGAATCGTGCATAGCCCGGCTACAAGAACACATAATGCTGCCATGATCATGGAAGTTAGGAAAAATCATACGCTACCATCACTCTTCAGCTTTTTGTCTCACAAAGTTCTAGCTTTTGTTCAGCCTCTATTCTGGAGTGTTGCACACCTTTTCATGAATGTTGACATAAACACCTTAATTATTGCATATTACATATTTAACAAATAAAGTCAGATAAACCAAACCAGAACAGTACCTTTACAAAATCACCAACTTGAATCATAAAATCCTTAATCACACTATGAAATTGACAACCCTTGTAACCAACCAGAAGTCCAACTTTTCTGCCAATAAAATCAGATCATGAGAAGTATTATTTAACTTAAACCCCAAAAATGCAAACAAACTGGTCATTTGAACGAGTTTCGAGATAGAATTGGGATGACTCTAGCCTTACATGTTCACATAATTATAATTCTATGAGTACAATATAATTTCAATAACCTCCTTTCCTAATAAATACATGTATGTAGCCTTATCCCATCAAGTGGAGATACCATTTCTAAAATTTAAAAACGTCAAGTGAAAAGATAACAACCTTATTGCACTAAGGCAACACTTGACTTAGAAACACTATCATTAAGAATTCGTCATTAAGACAATCATGAAAACAAAGACTGAAAACCAAGAAAGCAACACTAAAATCCTAGCACTGATTCTCATTCAACTTTTAGACTTTGAAAGTAGGAAACAAGAAAGTGTTGCCAACTAGGATTAAGGCTAAGAATCTTACGTTAAAATTATCCCATTTAAACTATCAAAGTGTACTACTGTGATGATAATGAATTTGCGGGCATCTAAAAAAATGCATAATAATAAATTGAAATCGTAATTACTATCTTTAGTCTAAGTGAAAAAAAATTCCTAGTGACAAAAAAAAAGATGTTCCCCAATATTTTAATGCTACCAAATCATAGGCTCTGGATGCCTTTTCTTCTTTGTCATACCTTTTTGAAAGTATTGATAACAAATGATCACCAATGTTAACAAATTTCATGGTTCTCTTCTTACTTTTAGGGGAAAAAATAGTGATAATTCAACATAAATGTATATTTGTGTACTCACCCAAGTAAATTAAAAAGCCATCTATGTTGAAGAAATTCATTGTTCCATAATGGATGTGGAGATGAGGAACATAGATTAATGATGTCGGTTAGTTATAAACACTCAAAAGGTAAAAGGCAAAAGGCAAAGAAAGAAAAAGAGAACTAAATAATTTCATCATCATTTAAAAATAAAAAATACAAAAAAGATAAAAAAAAGGAACTTGTTCTAACAACAATGAAACTAACTGAAGGAACCTTTTAATTGAGATTTGAAGCAGTGATGAAAGCCTTAGGATAATTAATTTAAAATAATACAGATTTTGATTTAGGTAAATAAAATGAGAAAAATCTTGTTACACCATGGTATATAGAAGTTCTTGGTCCAAATGTGTCAATGGACTTTTTGGGTGCAAATTCAGTGACTCTTGTTGGGGTGGTGGTATCAAGTGTAGTAGTGGTTGGTGCTTGTTTGTTATCAGAAGAACTTTCTTCATTTTCCCCACTTGCAGAGAGTTGGAACACCTTTTCTGGAGTGATTGTCACCTAATCACGATGAACTCACAGACATATGTCATTGGGTTTAGGAAATTAAGTTGCCATTTCAAAATTAGATACACTTTTAAGATGAAAGACTAAGAAAGATTGGGGAGGCATAGTTCACAGAGTCAATATTATAATTTATATGACATGAAAGTAATTAAGCTTCAAGAAAAATTGTTCTTACCACTCTGAATTTAAATGTTGGAGTTTTTAAATCTCTCTCCATATCAAAGGGATTTGGCTCCAAGTGAATGCCTTTTAGCCGCATAAATGCTCTAAGTTGAGAGTGTTTCTATCATGTTAGATATATCTAAAACAAAATTTCTCACATTATCAAATTCGGAGAAAAACTAGTATTTTCTATCAATAAATAATGGAGCACGTGAAAGGATAAAACACAAATTAGGGTAGGGATAAGAAAAAGGGAAAAAAACATTAAAAGCAAAAGACGAAACAAATGTGGGTTGAGGAAGTGAAGAATACCCTCTTCAATTCTTTATTGTGACGCTCCTTGTAGTAAGCATTGATGGGGTTCATTGTGGAAGACTGAACCCTCTATTTCACAAGCTCCTTAGTATTAAGATTTTTCCTTCAAAATCAAAACCATTTCCTCTTTTCGTACAAGTGGAATGGATGTTGTTCTGCATATAGATTGACCTTTTGCTAGAGTTTTTCCTTGTAACCTACTAGCACAAAATAACCATTGAGATTGCAAGCACACTATCATGTTAACATCAAGGCTTTCAGTTATAGAGTTTTTAAGCAAATATCAAAACCCTAAATCATAGATTTTTAAATTAAAACTTACATGCACTCTGAAATCGAATTCAAATTCTGAATGGTTGGGATATTGATTCCAATTGGACCAAACCACAAAAATCCATTCGCGAGTCAAAAGCTATTTGAGAATGGCTGTGAGAATGGTCCAAAGCGTAGTCACAATGTTCTTATACCGCAAGTGAGCCTTTTCGAGGGTGCTCCAACGTCGTTAGAATGGAGATTTGAGTTGTCATGTAGTTAGGGTAGTGGAGGGTGCATTAGGGGAGGTAATTAAGAGACCTATGGGAGGAGGGCTTAAAAAATCAGATTATGGTAAGATTAGAGCAAAGTTCGTGAGAGTTGAGAGTGATTTATTTTTTAGAAGAGGAGGCAACGTACGCGTGACTTTCTTTTGTAAATCTTTTAATAGACTACATTTTTACAATAAAACGGTATCTATTAATGTCTCAATACTTAGCGCTAAAATTTAAGAAGCGCTTTTTATCTCTCTATGTAGTTTTTATTTTTATTTTTGAAAATATAAATTAAATATAGACAACATTTTTTGGATAAAGCGCTATCTATGTCTATGTATTTTTATAGCGCTTATCTCATAAAGCGCTATCTTTTGTTTATCTGTTTTAATTTAAAGCGTTTAATTAAATAAGCGTTATCTAAAAAGTGTTATCTATTGATCATTTTGGCGTAGTGAAATTAGAGAAGAATGCGAAATAAGACAGAGATGAAGGACGCCACAGTCTAGCAGATTTGATAAGTCAAGTGAAGATTCGCCACAAAGATGTTAATATGTGACAAGAACCAGAGGCCTAAGGCTAAAACAAAGAGAATCATCTCTTTAATGAAATCAAATTCAATATATGACTAAAAAGTTTCTACATTGGTTTTGGTACCTCTTTATATAGGCACATAAGTTTAAGAAAATTTGATAACCCACATGAAGGCTCAAACCCAAAATATAAAAACATAAACTAATTTATAAAAGAAAACCCAAAGTCCAAAAACATAGAATATAACAAATTTCTAAAAGAAAACCCAAAGTCTAAAACATAAACTAATTTTCCTAAAAACTATCCTTCAAATATGCTTCAAGTCATGATCTTCATATTCTTTGAATTCCAAATTGCTTGTAGCATCAGGAGCCTTGAATAGATTTGATATTCCAATCTCTTGCTTCTTGCCTTTGTCATAGGTCCTTTAAATTGTAAAGGTTCATCTTCAAGTTCTTTTTGTATGGAATCTTGGGATAATCCTTTATCATTCCCTCCTTCTTGAAGAGAATTTGTCCTCAAATTTGTATCACTCGAAGATTCCTTAGCAAATTTAGGTTTGACTCAACTAAGCTTAAGGTGGATCTTACTCAATCAACTAGAGGTAGACTTGATTCAACTCAACTAAAGGTGGACCTAACTCAACTCAATGAAAGGTAGGCTCGACCAAAGGTGGGTTTAACTCAACACAGCTTCAAGTGAGCCCAACTTAACTCTATCCAAGGTGGGCTCGGTACTACTCAGTACTAATCGATTCTATATGGGCCCGACTTGATTCGATGAAAGGTGGGTTTGACCTTACCGACTCAACGAGGCTTGAGCCGACATGGCTTGAGATGGACCCAACCTAACATGGACTAAGGTGGTCTTAACTGTACTCTGCCCAAGGTGGTCCCACTCAAATCGGTCCAACATGGGCCTACCTTTACAATACCTAATGTGGGCTTGTCATGACTTGGTTGGACATGGGTCTAACTTGATTCGACTTGGCCTAATAAGAACCTGACATGCCTCAACTCGAGAACAAGCTTACTAAATTTTGATTAAGGTGTGTCCAAATCAATTGAGCTTGAGGTAGGCACTTTGATTAAGGTGTGTCCAATTCAATTGAGCACAAGATGGGCTTGAACTGACTCAGATAGAGTAGGCCACACCTCAACTTAGTTTGAGGTGAACCTGACATTCACCCAACTCAACTGTCTTGACATGGATCCAACTTGACCTGACTTGACTTAATTGGGCTCGAAAGACTCCTACTCAATTCGGTTTGATGTATCTTCAACTTTCCTCGACCCGAGGTACTCCTAACTTGACTCGACCTTACATGGGTTTGATTTGACTTGACCTTTTATGGGCCTGATTCGACTTTGTTCGACATGGTTCCGACTGAAATTTGTCTAGTGTTGTCTCAATTCAAGTTAACATAATGTAGATCCTATCAATTTTAGCTTGACCTAGATATAACTTGACCTAGGTCCAACCTGAACAATCTACTTAAATTTAGCCCGACACAACGTTGTATATCTTGACCTAGACCAACTTGTATAGACCGATCTATGAGACTTTTTGTTGTCATTTTTTTGTATGAACTTTTTTCTTATGTCAAATGTATATGGATTTGTGGACTTTTTTTACCTCTACCCTATCAGTCAAGGTCAAGCCCTATGCAATGAACAAAATTGACAGATTTAATTCAAGGTTTGAACTTCTCGGTATAATTTATTAATCCTTTTCTTATGTGGGGATTGGATATAAGTTGTTCGTTTCTATATAATAGCTTACCTATAATAAGGAGACTTACTTAAAATCATTCCAATTACTCACATTTACATTGCATTCATTATTCTTAATTCCACTTATTTACTTGAACTTTAGAATATCATCCATTAGTGAATCTTCATTCAATGTTATATTCAACCTTGTTGTTATCCATATCATCAATTTTATAATAAGACATTGAAATTGTTTATCTTATAAGAAATTGTACCTAAACACATTTAATTTTTAATAACAAATTAGAATCACATTTATATATAATATTAAATTATAAATTATTCTCTAATTACTTTAATAACTAATACGTGAAACTTATTATTGAAAGGGGGAGCTTGTTCAACTCAAGTGAAGATGGTTTTGATGATGTCCAAGGCTATGCATCATGTGCATCACTGGTTTAGGCTTAGTCATGATTTTCTATCTTTTGCATTAGGTGTTGTAGATCTAGAATTACATGTAAAACAAGCTTGCATTGAATTGTATCAGCTATCAAACTCTTGAATGTGACCAAAAGCAGAACTCGTAAATAGATTAGCTACTTAACTAATAGATTAGCTGAGGGCACTATACTGATGCAGTGAAAATACACTCACGATAATCTATTAGGTAAATTCCTAATCCATTAATTACTGCAACATAACTCTGTATAAAACCAGTTTCTGAAACCAGTTTTGAGATAGAGAGAGAAATAACTGAATTACTGAGAAACGAATTGAGAGACTTCTTTTCTGAGATCAAGATTCACAGAGTTCTTGTGCTTGCTTGGGAGATCATTCAATTGGACATTCAAGAAGATTGATGGTGGATTCAACCTTAGTGGGTCAAGCTTGGATCTAGGATCAAGTGATAAATTTGCACATCCACTAGGTGTATTCGTTCCTTGTTTCTTTTCTATTGTATTTCTGTTTACAGTTGATTCACTGTGTGAAGTGAAGGTCTAGGTGCAATTGTTTGGATGCATTGCATCTAGGGGGAGTTCTTGATTTGTAGATCAAGCTCCTTAGTCTTTAGGGTCTTGAATTATATAGATGCTCTTGTAATTCTTGTAACTCTATTGATTTAGTGGAATCCTCCTAAGTGGGTTACTTAGGAGAAGACTGGATGTAGATTCATTTTGAATCGAACCAGTATAAAAATTGTTGTGTTCTTTGTTTCTCTCTTTTCTTACACCTTTATTAATTGCTTTACACAGTCCATTAACACAGAACTGTAGAACTGGTAAAGTGGGTCATAAGAGTTAAAGAAACTTTCAAGATTCAATTAAAATCAATGAAAGATTCAATACCCAGTTCATACCCCTTTCTTGGTTGGGTTATATTAGACAGATCTGTTTTAACACTTATAAGTTTACCCCTTTCTTGATTGGGTTATATTAGACAGATCTGTTTTAACACTTATAAGTTTAGAGATCATTAGCTCAATATTTTTAAACATTTTTCCTTATAATTATTTAATGGATTTTTATTCACCATAAGAATTAAAAAATTATTATCATTTATGGTTATTGAGGCAATAATATTACAAAAGTATTTTTGATATTATAAAAAATTAGCTTCTTTTTAGGCTCAAATAATTTTTATGTTCTTAATATAAGAATGATTTTTTTAAAATATCCCAAAATTTTTCAAATTGGGTTCCTCGTAAATTACATTTTTTATTTGAGTTTCTAAAGTTATTTCCATGATGATGACAGTTATAAAATTAATGTCAAATGTTTCCATTTTTTAATGATGACTATATCAACTACACTTAAAGAATCATGATATTTTGTTTTTTTATTTATTATTAACAACATATTTCTCATACAAAAATATATTAATTATTATGATATAAAAAATAAGTTATAGGACCAAAATGTAATTTAAAAAATTTCGGCGCTTAAATAAAAAATTAGTATAATAATAGAGATAAAATATAAATAAATAAATTTTTAAGAAATTAAATTAAAATTTTATAATTTTATAATTTATTAATTTTTCATCCTTATATTGTTGACCTAAAATACTGGTATTTTAATTCGTAAGGCATAAATATTATTTTATATAATTCAAATTTGAATTAATAAACATATGAATTATGATTGTAATAGATAAATGTTTTAAATGTATTTAAATTTATAAAGAAATACAAGTTGTAATGTAATATTATTTTATATATCCTAAAATAAATAAACTTGAAAAATTCAATTAGAGATAAAAATAGAAATAGTGCATATTAAAGGAAAAACTTTAGAAGTGAATAACAGTTTATTAAAAAAAATGGAAAAACTTTTAAATATCATAAACGTCACATGATAGTTGCTGGAATTAATAATTGAGGGAACTTTTCAAAGTACCATTCAAATAATTCACAAAAAGGAGTAATACTTAGCTATCGACATATTGTTATACACTACTAAAAAATTTATATTTTCTTTTAATTTTATTTTGATTTTTTAAATTTTTATAAATTTTGTTACAAAAAAATTTACAGAAAATTGTTGCGATTTTTTTTCAAAGTATTTTGTATTCATAGAAAATTTTATAAAAAATATTTACAAATTTTATAATTTTTAAAAAATAATTATTTATGAAGGAATTACTTAAATTAAGATTTTTAGAAAAAATAGTAGAAAAAAGTATTTTCTTGCAAATGTTTTTGACAAACTTGCAAGAAAAATACCATGTAATATGAGAATTTTTAGTAGTAATAGTTATAAATAGTTAGGAATGTTAGAAAATTGAATTATTTAAAATGAAAATTTTGTTGAATTATTATATTAATTTCATTTTGAAAATTTTGGTATGCTTTTAGATAAATAGATAAATGTCCACCACAAGAAAACTACATATTATTCAAGGGCAGAATCCATAGGTAATAACAAACATTCACGGTAAATCGTGTTTACTAATAGACTAGCAAAAAGCATCAATTTGTCAGTAAAATGGTTGTCGGTAAAATTTACCGATCGATGCAGAAACGTACCAGTATATACTGACGATCACAAATTCATCAGTAAATATTAGTTGATAACATTTATCGTTATAATAAGCAATTGAGTCTCTTTGTTTATCCTCCACTTCCTGTTCTTTTTCCTTTATTTCTTAAGTTTTTCCTCATTATCGTTGTCAAGCCATCGTCCCACCACGGTCACCTCCAAATCATTTTCGTCATTTAGGGTCTCATCCTCATCCTATTTGTCTTCCTCTTTCCTCTTCCACTTCTTCTCCTCTGCTTCCTTCTCCAACTCTGACAACTATTGTCACTCTTATCGTGTCTGTCATCCTCCACCTACAAGTCACAACGATCATCAGCATCACCAGTGCGCATTAGTGACGAGAGTCACCAGTGAGTGAGCCTTCGTATCACCACTGAGTGACCATTGTCACTAAATTTTAAAAATGAATGGATATATTCTTTTTGACCTAATTATATATTAAATTGTTTTGACGTGTCAAACGTGTTTTCCAAAAGATATTGAAGTGGTACATATTAAATGGTGTAATCAATTCAAATATTAACATAAAACACATTTGAAACGTCAAGAAATCTAACATAATTGGATTAAAATGAATATATTTACTCATTTTTAAAGTTTGAGAACTAAAATGTATCAAAGTTTTCGGACAAAAACGAATTCTAATTTCACGTCAAAGTTTAGAAACTAAAAACATATTTAACTCTAAATCAAGATATGAAATTTGTTGAAAAGATCTGTTGATAAATTTAAATATAGCGACAAATTTGTTGTCGTCAGTAATTAATCAATTTTTTGTAATAATTTAAATTATGTTAAATATTGAAAAGTATATTTCAAAATAACATAAAATATGTATAACTAATGACCTTAGTAATTATATAATTAAAAAAATTTAGAATGATTCAATTGAATTTATTTTATTTTATTAAGACAGTCCTATGATTTATTATAATTCATTTAAACATGTAAACAAGTTAATTTTGTTTCCTTAAATCAATTTTAAAGTTTAATTTAAATTTACAATAATTCAACTCAATTCAATTCATATATGTTTCCCTCCTTTATAAATAAGGAAGCTTCAAGAAGTGATCACCACAACACAACCAAGTCTCACCTTCTCTACTTCCTCATACAAGAAAAAGAGAAGAAAAATGAGCATTTCACATTCTGAAAAGCGTCATGTGGTGTGCGTGCCATTCCCAGCACAGGGCCACGTGATTCCTTTCATGCAACTAAGCAAACTTCTTCTTTGCTCTGGTTTTCACATAACCTTTGTGAACACGGAGTTCAACCACAAGCGTTTGGTTAAGTCTCTGGGAGAAGATTTTGTTAAGGGACAACCTGGTTTTCAATTTGAGACCATACCCGATGGGTTGCCCCCATCTGAGAAAGATGCAACACAAAGCATTGCAGCACTGTGTGATGCAACAAGTAAACATTGTTTTGAGCCTCTGAAAGAACTTGTGAAGAAGCTTAATAGTTCAGATGAAGTTCC
>Ga0099822_1004682_pt1 | contig 17833 bp, 11 predicted proteins | sample CowpeawhiteBW_FD_76839 | JGI IMG/M metagenome (GOLD analysis project Ga0099822, IMG submission 76839) | Root nodule microbial communities of legume samples collected from California USA - Cow pea white BW | ecosystem: Host-associated > Plants > Roots > Nodule | place: USA: California | collected...
GATTATAGCGAGACAAGTTTGAAATTTCCCGCGCTTGGGAATTTATTGTAATGTCTGATTTTCTTAAAGTATATTTTGTGAAAAATCAGTTTTATCTAGTAATATCCATCTGGGGTGTTACACTCAACCATTGACTATTTTTATATTTGAAAAGTTTTTTTAAATCTCTAAGGTATTTTTCATTTTATTATACTTTTAATTATACATTTATTTTCTTTTGTACGATCTCATTCAATAGTATTTCAAATTTTTTCTAAGTTACATTTCTAAGACACATTTTATAATTTTTTAATATTTTTATTTGTTGTTTATTTTTTGTAGAATACTATTTTGATATATTTTATATAAGTATTTTTTATTTTCTAATATTCATTATTAATCATATTGTAATTTGTCACTATAATTATATAAATAAATTTTATTTACTATAATATAAAAATATAATGTAATTGTCTTAAATTTTACTTTATCATCATCCAACATATATTGAAGTTCAAAAGATACAAAATCTATGTTAAAGTTTTATTATTATTAGTTTAATATCTATTTTTTTTGTGATTTTGATCAAATGATGTACTATAATTTTTATTATTAGTGTATAAAAAATATATTCATTAGAATTTAAAAAATTGGAGTAAATAGACGTTTAAAATATATTTTAATTTGAATATTCGTTTTTCTTTTATATCTTTGTAAAAATATTTTATAATTTTATCAATTAGGTTCTATTAATGTTTGCAAATTTAATAAATGTTTTGATTCTCATGAAATTTTATTTAGTATTCTAATTTGAAATGTATACAATTATAATTTCTTTCTAAATATTTGATATCCAAGAAACAACTATCCTCTTCTTAATATTGAATATTTGATATCAAAGAACAACTATCCTCTTCTTAATATCCTTTTCTTACAATACGTCTCCTTTATCGTAATTTTTTATTATTTTATAAAAATTAATTAATATTGAAAGTAAGAAAATGAGTATGGGTACTAGAATATAATCGTTGCCTAGTGGGGGTGAGACAAAATTTTAATACCATTGAGTTTGGGTATGGAGATGAGAATAAATTATTTCTATGGAGGTGGGTATGAAAGAGTGAAACTCATCCCTACCAGACCTTCTTGCCATCCTTAGTGGGAAAGAAAAAAAATGAGTGAGTTGAAACAAATAAAAGGTGGGACAAGTGTCATCTTCTGATTGGGAGTTTAGGTGGTGTCAAAAGAAAAATAAGGGAGTATTGATGTAGAAAATATCTTTTGAGCTAATAGTCCATTTTAGAAAGGAATATAAATAGAAAACATAGGTGTAGAAAGTAATATATTTTTTTATCTTTTTATTTTAGTTGTTATTATTTTTATTTCACTTGTCTTTAATTTCTCAAATAAATTAAACACATTTTAATTAATTTTTTGAAATAAACTGTATTTACTTGGAAAAAATTGAGTGTTGACACCTATTACCCATTGTTAGGGCTAATTTAGTTCTTGGAGCTACTTGGTTACCAACTTTGGAACCTCATATTTTCCATTATAGGAATATGACATTGAAATATCAATTGGCAAATCAATTTGTGATATTATAGAGGAGAGACATGGACATCCATCTCTAGCATAGTTTAATCAATATAGGAAGATGTGCAATATGCATGATATAGCAGAAAGTTTCACTATGCAACTTCAACACCCAGATGTAAAGAAGGTTCATTGGGCAAAGTTGTCCACTGTTGTGGTACCCAAATTGGTTGTTTTGATGTATACTTATGAAGATGTTTTTGTCCCTAAGGGGTTAGCACCTAAAGGATCCCATGATTATCATATCCCCTTGATGAATGGTACTAGACTTGTTAAAGTCAGGCCCTACAGGTATCCACTAAGTTAGAAACACCAAATTGATACAATGGTGCAAAATATGTTAGAAGAGGGGATTATTGTACCCAGCACAAGCCATTTTTCCTCTCTAATCATTCTCCTCAATAAAAAAGATGGAACATGCAGATTTTGTACTAGCTATCAAGTCCTTAATGTTTTTACAATTGAGGACAATTTTGTTATTTCCACAGTTGATTAATTGGTAGATGAATTATGTGGTGCTCAAATCTTGATGAACCTAGCGAACATGTATAAATCCGCCTTTACAAATGCCCCTGCAACGTTTCAAAGTTTGATGAATGAAGTATTCAAAGGACTCTTAATGAAATTTGTCCTTGTTTTTTTCGAAGACATACTTATCTATAGCCCCTATTAGTCTACACATTTGCATTATTTACAAGTAGTTCTTCAAATACTTCAACAACATCAATTGTTTGCCAAGCTATCAAAATATTTTTTTGGATTACAAAAGGTCAACATCAATTCTCACCTAGAGGAGTGTTCATGGATCAAGGGAAGGTACAAGCAGTCACACAATGACATATTAACCTCAAGCGATTGAGAGTTTTTTGAAGACTTTTCGAGTATTATAGAAGATTTACAAAGGGTTATGCTTATATAGTAGCACCTCTTAAAGATCTTTTAAGGAAGGGAAATTTTCATCATGGTCCTATTAATATGTCTGCTTTTCAAGCTCTAAAGGATGCAATTAAACAAGCACATATACTTGCCTTACCTGATTTTTCCAAGCCATTTGTGTTGGAAACAAACGCTTTTGGAAATGGAATAGGAGCTGTTATCAGTTAGCAAAATCATCCCATTACATTCTTTTCAAAAAAATTGACACCTCAAATGCAACAATTAGTCTACGTAGAGTTTTATGCAATAACAAAGGCTAATGCTAAATTTAGGCACCATATGATAAGCCACAAATTTGTCATCAAAACAGACCAAAAGAGCTTGAAAAGTTTCATAGAACAAGCTCTACAAAACCCAAAACACCAAGCATTGTTGCATAAGTTACTTGGTTATGACTTTATTGTTGAGTACAAACCAGGAAAAGATAACTTAGTTGTTGATGCATTATTTTGTTGCTTCTTCATGGCATGGTCTCAACTAGACATGTGAAAGTGAGCCAATCCGGCTCACACGGATTGGCTCACCACGACTCGGGTTGAAAATGAGTAAACCCAACCCGACTCACTTTATGGTGAACCAGAAATTTTGCAACCTGGCTCAACCCACCACAAGTTGCTGGGTTAAATGGGTTGGCTCACCAACCCACATAAAAAAATTATTTATGTATTTATTTTTAAGCATTAAAATATTTAAATAATTTTTAAGCAACCCATGAGATCACAATCACAGTAAAATCAAGAGCCAATATTTTCATCATACTCACCACCAATATATAATGAATTGTTTCCAAGAAAGTGTCCATATAATCCAAGAAAACATGGCTAATATTATATATTTTCTATTATGCTATTCAACAAAATATAAATAAAAAACTACACATTTTTGCCATGCTAATTTAGAAAAAAATTGTTTATAAGATGGTTGCTTGAGTAATTTACTATAAATATTATAGTTAAAGATTAAAGTATCAACGTATATAACTTAACAATCAAATTAATTAAACATTCAAACTATTCAAATATTATTGAACAACATTCTAACATTTAAAAATATGAAATTGTGAACATATATAATTAGTAGTAGTAAATAATTATTAAAAAAAAATTGTAAAAAAAAATTGGTTAGTTAAGTGAGTCAACCCACCCTCAATCCAGCTCGAACACATTTAACTCGTGGATTAAGTGAGTTAGATTGAATTCAACCCACTTTTGGAAAAACCGAATTTTTTTCAACCCAACCCGACTCCATAGTGACCCAGGTTGGCTCACAGGTTAAAACTCATTTTGCCATCTCTAATCTCAACCCAAGTTTGAGCTTATTCTATTTTTAAAGTCCGTTGTTAAGGAAGATTTAAAGTTGAACTAGATTTTGCAATACTGCTCTAATAATTAGCCTCCAGATCCCAATTATACAACTCAAAACAAGCTTTTATACTAAAAAGGGAAATAGGAGATTTCTTCCCATCATTCCCTAGTTCAACAAATTTTACATGAATTTCACATTTCATTGATCGGTAGACATTCGATTTACACCAAAATCAAAACCCACATCACCCGTCAATTTTATTGGCAGAGTATGCAAAAAGATATGTCAGCAAGCTAAAATTGCCACAACCATGCTTGATTGGTTACTACAGTCACTCCCTACACCAGAACAAATATGGAAAGATTTGACAATGGATTTCATAACACGACTCCCTCCTTCACCTGGCAATATAGTTATCTTAGTTGTGATAGATAGATTATACAAGTATTCCCATTTTTGTCCTTTGAAGACTAATTACACAAGTAAACCAGTGGTTGAAAATTTCATGACAATGGTGGTTAAATTACATGACATTCCAAAGACAATTGGATTTGATAGAGATAAGGTTTTTACAAGCAAAATTTTGGCACCGAAGTTTTGAATCAATGCTTTGAAATGTATTTAAGATGCTTCACTTAAGACTCTCCTCGAAACTAGGCAAAGTTATTACCATGGGTAGAGTATTGGTACATGTGTAAGACAACAATCTTAGAGCCAAACTCTTTGTAAGACAACAATCCTTCTATCTCATTAAATTTAAGTCCATGTGTTAACTATATAAAGAATTGAACAAAACCAAATAGAAGTTCACATGTTAAAGATACTCAACAAATGTAATGACATTCAAATACTCGCAGTATCAGAATAAAAATAAACATACATGAATGACAATTAACTAAGATATTTAAGTTGAAAGGAAATAAGTCTCCTATTATAAGCAGCCTTTTTACAGTCTTAAATTTTAGTCTTTTAAATAATATTTGATATTTGTTCCTGTATTAAGCCATTAAATTGTTGTAATTAAATAATATATCCGATCATGGAACTACGTTAAAAACATAAGCATGGAAACATTCTAACTTAAAGATAAAACTATGCAAAAAGCTACTTTTAGTAGCGTTGAAGTTTATGTGTGTCTAAAACGTCAATGTCACGGTTCCCTACACACATTTTCTGTGCCATTGATTGCAAAGGTTTCATAAAAAATCAAGTATAATTTTGAGTTCCCCCTTTAATGGGCTAAAACAAGCTTCGACAACTGCAGAACAAGGTTGGACACTTGTCAAGCTTTGAGGGTCTACTGTTCTAGGTGTTCCAAGAAGCTTAACTCCCTGCTTCCAATACTTCCTATCTGCAATCTTAAAATGGGAACAATAAAGTACAGCACATAGAATTGTTTTAGATCCTTTACAAGAATGAGTTTAGTCTTAGGTCTAGATATAGTGTTTCATATATAAATTATAATTCGGCAGTGTTATGGAAGAGAGGAGCTTCATAGGCTTTGATAATATTAGAAAGGTAAGTGAGAGGGACCTGGACCAGTTGAAATCACAATAGAATTCTGCAAATCCATCACCCAGTCAATCCATAATACAAATCCGTGACATACCCCACTCTTGGTGAACTTAACCTGCAACAGACAACTTTCAATATTCATTATGTAAAAATGATTTGTATTTGCAAATTACTATTCTGTAATATATATATATATATATATATATAGGCCATATAATTAGTCAATTAATCGCCAATGCAATCTCCAGTTAATAACTGGTAAATAATTAGGTCAAGTTTTTCCTATGAGCATGCTTCTCTCGAGCTAATCAGTTAGTAAGCTACACCAGGGACTAACTATTGTGCAATTCTTCGTTGAAAGGAAACTGAAATCTGATAACTAGACATCATAGTCCCTGACAACGCCAAGTACCAAACTTGCTGATAATGCCAATGCGTCCAAAACTTACATGATGATATGTCATAATACCTGAGATTTTCCTTGACATTCGCATATTTGTTTTGAAAAATCAAACTCCATCACGTCATATGTCTCGCTGAGCACCTGAAACAGTATGCACAATAAGAGCAAATTGATACTAGTAAACTATTGTTATTTGATAAGTGGAATTTTCTTTCTTCACTGAGGGAACCAGCTCATTGCTAAACATGAATTACATCAAATTCTCCACACTGCCAGATGAAAAAAGGGAGACAGGGACATTCTTCTAGTTCCGGTAGATGACCGCAGGCCCCCAATGTAGCATTTACAACCGAATGGTCAAAACCTTCAATAATACTCAGAGAACAACGACTTTTCCAAAGATCCTGCAAATTGTGTCCCATTAATCCATGTATACGGCTCCATTACCAACCAAAAAAGAGTATTTATGTTCTCTTAATCCAATGCATAAATAAAAGAAAATTTCCTAAGCTACAAATTTGAGCTTTGATTAATGCCCAATAACTTACAGGAAGAGACATGGCGCAGGCTCTCAATATTCCTTTACTAGGAATTATCAGAGCATCTTCAGAGAGTATATCATTAAGTGTAGTGCGATCCCTCCTAAAAGGAGCAAAAGTAACTTCAGAATGCTAAATGCCAAATTAAAATCATATTGTCATTGATCATTTATAATTGTTAAAACACAACTAATATTAAAATAAAAATAAATAAATAATAAAAATAAAAAATAAAAATAAAACAGAATTGATCATTGCAAGAAAAGTTAATAAAAAATATACCAAAATCGTAGGTTCTGCCATGGCAGCATACTATCGTGTCCTACATAGAAAGGTTCAGCTATTAACAGATCAACCTACACAAAACGGAGAAATTGCTTAAACTTTCAAAGAAAAGGAATCAACGTCACATGTACAGCATAGATATTGTTTTCTACAGAAACCAACATACGTTTAGACAAACTACTTTCTTAAGGTGAAATGAATATGTACCAAAAGATTAAAAAATAATAAGGTTTTGTAGGAGGATAACTGAATAGTACCCTTGGCAGGGTGCTTCCTTGAAAAACCTATTGTAATCTGTTAGGTTTCTAGATTAAAGAAACCGATTCACAGAACCTTCCACTCACAGACAACACAAACAACACCAGATAAGACTGAATATACTTCGTTTTATTTGGTCTTCAACACACCCACAACATGTACACTGCCAAGGGATAATGTTTCCCTTCTCACAGGACACTAATGATCCTGTTACTATCTCTCAACATCAAAAACATACCCCTTACAAACCAAAGGCCCGCTATATATAGTCTCCCAATAAGGATGACTATCAATCCTTACCTTCCTAACCAACCAACTACCCCAACTATCTATTTCTTTTCTTCCTTCTTACATTGACATTTAATTTCCTAACATTACCCTCTCCTGCACAAGCAACTTGTCCTCAAGGTTGAAATCTGGGATGTGGTGTTTGATAGTAGTTGTTAGATAGATCATTAGATATCTTATCCCTATCTTCAGTTTCTATTGTTATTACTCTTTATGTGTATTTTGGGCTTAGCCCATATATTCATTATTATAAATACAACTCCCTATGTGTATTTAATATGGTATCTAGAGCTTAAGGTTCGTTAAGGAAAATTTTCGTCGCCACTGTCACTGGATCCACTGCCAAAGCTGCCGTCAGACACCGTCACCGTCACCATCCCTGGATAGAATTTATTTGCTCCAAGCTTGGTACATACGATTTGTATGCTCCACCTTGAGGGGGAGTGTTAGAATAAATGACCTTTAATAGGGTTTATTATTAGGTGCTATGTACTTTGTGTTGATCCTAGTTCCTAAAAATGTCTTCTAGAATTCTCTTATGTTCATTTTATGTGATGTATATGAAAATATTATAAATATGAAACTCTTGAGAGGGGTTAACACACTCTCATATTCACTCTAAATCTCTATTCTTATTTCAAGTACTACCATATATTAACTAAGAGAGTTCTACATGCTTACACGGAAGATCTATTTATCGACCCAACAATGACAAACACCCTAATAAGTCATACACTAGAAAAAATAATAAGAAAACATAGGTATTGGAAGATAAAAATTGTATTTTGTACACCCGTACAAGAGGGCATATATGGAACTCAACCACCTTAGAATAATGATTACAGTATCCCTTATAGGATCCTACAAGATCCTAAGTTTCATAATGACAATGATAATATCTCTTCAAAACTCAATATCTTTTTTCATAACTCAACACATACTCTAAGCTGAAATATGATAACGTGAAATGGCAGAAAATTTCTGGATAACATAAAAAAATAAATAGAAAAGAAAGTGGTCCACTTTACATCAGGTTTATTACTAGGAGGAAATAGGAGATATTGTTTAAATATAATAATCACATAATAAAATCTATGCATTTACTACTAATTTTAAAAAGATGAGTAAGTGTTCACGAGCTCAAAAATTAAGTAATAAAGTTCCATATAAAAAATAAAAGAGGCAAAGTAAAACAATATTTTCTGAATTAATGTCCATTTCACTGCTTCCAAGTCTCTCGGTTCAATTGCAAAGTTATTCCAAATTTAGGACTTATCCATCAGACATAAGTGGAGTATCTATGATATATGTTTCTAATTGAAGACATAATAAATTAACCAAGCGGAATCAAGAAAATTCAACCTTTTTCTGATGTATATCATGCATGTTTAAATGTTGCACGTTTTTTTCAAGAACTTCAATGCAACTATGTGACAAACCATTTGCATGGGCAACTGCTTGCAGGTATTGGAGGCCCCTTTCCCTCAACCCAGGAAGTAATGACATTACACTTGCTTCTGAAAGCTTTGCTACAAGAAGTGGTAAAAAGACACTATCATCTACAACCAAGCATAACAAGCGATCTTTTCCCTGCAATTGCAAACATAATCAGTTATGGTAAAGTAAATAGAATATGTTAACTTGAATTATGAAGAGCTAAAAGAAGTCTTAGTCTATAATTTGTTTCCTATACAAGTGAAAGCTCAATCATATGGCATGGGAAGGAGTTTGAATAACTTTACCATGCTTTGTACTGCTTTCAACATTGAAAACCTCCATTCTTTATCTGCATAAATTGCAGCTCTTTCTGGTGGTAGTACAAGCTGAAAATCTCCTGTCATGCACCTATGGTTCAAAGTCTCAGTAGTTGGTACTACGGTATCAAAATTATATGAGAAACTAGTTTCAGTATGAGTAGCAAGTAAATGAATTTCTTCCCCTTTGAGTATGGAAATACCACTGCCTGGAACAAACCAAACACATTGTTTCCAGTGGTCACACCAACCAACAGGACCTAGGGTAGAACCAATGCAACATCATTAATGAAGACTCTAAAATATTAACAATTAACAATAAAAATTGTAAATATTCACAAGATATCCTATGATTAACAATAATATACTTTATATTTCATATAACTTTCAAACAATATCAAACCAATGTATGATAATAATGTAGTTTGTAACGTTGAAGTAAATGCACCCTAACTAATAAACGAAATCATAACAGACTCTCACTTGTAATTTTCGGTGAGCTTATCCACCTTGGAGTAGTGGAATAATAGATAGTCCCTTCCTGATCAAGTTGGAGTACCCACCTGAATCACACACAGGACTGTGAAAGAAATAAAATACTCAAATAACATAATTAAAATAGAATTAAAAAACAAATGATTACCAAGAGACCACAACATGAACTCTCCCATCATTCGTTGCCTTTACACACAACTCAGTTTCTCCATAACTCTCTGGCCGTTTCCAAAAATCAAATTCAAAAATTTTGAAGGGTTCTGAAAGCTAGAGGATCTTAATTTGAGCATGAAATATACTACTATTAATAATGTTTAATTTAATAACAGAATTGTCATTAAACATACCAATGTTATTTCTTCCTGTATAGGATCGACATGCATCGCATATTGCTGACGTTTGATACTTAGCACACTATCAAGTCCTGGAGGAGTAAGTCGAATGCTATCAGATACAGTAGCCTCGTTGTTATGAAAATCATGCAACTTCCATAAGAATGTGCTTTCAACCAGCTGAAGAAAAGATACAAAGGAACAGGAGGCATAAATCTCTGTTAGACTCAAGTCAAAACTCAAAAGAAAGGAAAGAGTACAATGAAAATGATCTTCATAATGATAAGAAGAGTGTTAGCAACATACTCTCTAACCTACTGCTTCTAAAACATTATCTATCATTGGTTAAATTTATTGAAAAATACAAATTATGAGACTCATCAAATAATATGTGAGACCAACAAAAATTGATGATTTATAATAAATTTTATAGTAAAAATTTGTTCAAACAAAATATGGTATGGGGTGCGTTACTAACATTTCTGTAATGATAAAAGCATATAAAATATCATCTTTAACCAGAATATCAATAAAACAAAAACCTAAATGATGACCCAGAAGAATGTAGTATGTCATGTCCCCTGATTACCTGTCCATATATAGTTGCTCGATAAGGCACAGTCATGGCATTTTCCACCAACAAATTGTCATGTGCATGTTGTAGGGTCGGTATGAGCCCCTCACCCAGTAGCTCTGAATCAAGTATCTCGCTTACCTATAACAATTATCTCAATTCAACTTTTTTATTTTTGAAGGAGGAATGACATCAATGGCACTAGCTTGTGCTCAAAGGATCTCACTTCTCCAATAAAGTGAGATTAATATCAGTCGTTGATAAGGAAATCAAAGGTTGATAATTTATGCACACTCACATAAATGTCAAGCATTGGTTTGGTCACTAATAACTTAGATTGCATACTTTACCCTTACTGACTCTAAAAGAGTGAATCAATATGTTGTTTTGAAAGCTCGGTTGTTAAAGTTTAACTTTCTAAATGATTATGAATCTATTTTCATACCTTAAAAAGGAATTCTTGAGAGCTTATGTACTGAGAAAAAAATTTTAAGCACAAAAGTTCTCATAAGCACTTCTAACTTGTATCCAGACATTCCTATTATTCATTTGGCTATCGAGAATCAAAACGTGTCAAGTGATGATAGGGGAATTGCAAAGGACACTTAAACAAGTTCATCAAGATGAGAATTTTGAAAATGACACTTACAAGAACATGTGCTCGCGAAGGGATATCAAGACCAACTTGGAGTTCCTCAGAGCGCTTGTTGATGATTTTGACTCTTCCCTCCATGCCATTAAGGCGCAACACCTTCTTCATCAGCTTCACCATGGGAAGGTAAGATTCACAAGCTGTGACCTTCCCTTCGTCACCCATGGCACGTGCAGCCATCATCGAAAGCAACCCAGTTCCAGCACTGACCGTATGGTATCAAGTTATACAAATAAGTGCAGCGACTAAAATCAAATTAAGCTACGCCTATATTTTTATTTATGAATGTAGAGTACCCGATATCGAGGACATGGCAAGGTTTGGTGATGGTTTTCTGAATGGCTTGGCGAAATGCCTCGTTTCTGGTGGAGTCATTAAGCATGTCCAAATACGATGTCGTGGCAAGGAAGGGCTTGTGGAAATTCTGGTCGAAGCTCTCGTCATTGTCTTCAATGACTATCCATTCAGAGTTACCTGTTAAGGGATGAAGCTTAAGCTGGAACACACGGTTGGAGGACATGCTCTCTTAGTTTAAAAGGATAGGTAGCGATATGGGAGAGGAAACTTAGGGTTTTAAGGAGACACCATTTCGTAGGAAACCTAGTATTTTCACAAGTCCATCGCACGGAATTATTTTTAATATTATGTTTCTACAAGAATTGCTTCCACAAGAATTAAAAGTAAATAAACAAATTAAAAATATAAATTATATTTTAAACAATCATAAATATAATTCAAAATAATATTATTTTTAATATTTCATTATTTAATTTAATGGTGATATCAATATTTAATTATTTTTTAATGTAATATTATAAATTCATTAATATTAGTAATATTATGTTATCGCATTATTATTAAATATTATTATTTATTATAATATATTCTTATATTTTTAAGGACGGACAATTTTTTTTAATTTTACTGGTAAATTTTGTTTTCACTTTATTTATCAACTATTATGAATATTGAAAATATGTGAAAATTATTTAAAAACATTACAAATAATCATAAAAAGTTTAATTTACAATTTTGTTTTCATTTTAAATTTTTAATGTAAATTTTTTATAAGTGCAGCATTTTGTAATATTATTTTAAATTCAAAATTAGTTAGCAAATTAATACTATTACATGTATTTGTGTTTCTCGTTCGAATAACCTTTAATAATTCTGTAAACATTTTGCATAATTTTCTTTATGTAAAATCCACTTTAATTATGTCCTAAAATTTAAGGGCCTCTCTTAGTCAATTGGGCCTAAGGCTGGTCCATAAGGCATCCCAAAACCCCTAAACTAGCCTAACTCTCTCATGTTCTGCCCACTTTGCAAAATCAGCCACCTTACTCCTCTTCTCTTTTCCCCTCAAACAGTGCTCTGCTAGGGTTCAAAGCTCATTTAGATTCAAGTCAACTTAACCTCATTCTCTAATCCACGTAAGTTGTTCTTCCGCTCATGCTATTTATTTTCTAGCTTGTTTTCGTGGTTCGTATTACGATTCACCGTAGTAATCCTGTTTTAATTCTATGTCACTGTTCTCAACTCTTGAGTATGCTCCTGGAGCTGTTGGGTTCGTTGTCGTAGGTGTCTGTGCTTTCCACTAACATATGTCCATGTAAGGGAAGCTGAGATTTTTCATGCTTTTATAAATAATGTGCCTGTTTTGGTACTGTGGGGTGCTCTTGATGATTTGATGTGCTTTTGATGGTGTGAAAATAATATGTGTACTATTTCTGGATGAATTTTTTGGCTTTGCATGCGTGAGAGTAGGTGACATCTATTATGCTCGCCTAAGCAAGTTGTTTCTCGCCCAAACAGGAAGCTCTCGCCTAAGCGAGAATGGCAGTAACTCGCCCCCTTTGGTTTCGAGTGCTCGCTTGAGCTAAGGCCTCTCGCTTGAGCGAGATGGGCTAGCTTGAGCGAGAACTTGAAGTACTCTTTGTTTTCAATCTCACTTAAGCGAAAGCTTTTCGCTTGAGCGAGAGACCCCTGTCGCTTGAGCGAGAGCTCCTTACCTTGAGCGAGATTGATAGTTGTTAAATGCTTGTATGCTCCCATGATTGATTTGTTTACTCTTTTAAAGCATGAAATATGATGCCAACATTTTATACAACATGCTTGTGTTTTCTTAAATTTTTGTTGTTTGGGAGTTTGTGTTTTTACATGTTGAAACCAGTGAAAATCTGTCAGTTTAGCTTAAGCGAGGGATTTTAACTTAAGCGAGAATTTCTAGCTTAAGCGAGATCAATCTAGCTTAAGCGAGAATTTCTAGCTTAAGCGAGAATTTCTAGCTTAAGCGAGAATTTATAGCTTAAGCGAGACCAGTCTAGCTTAAGCGAGAATTGCTGCAGAATTTTAATTCCTTACTTTAATAACTTGAACTTGTGGATTGATTCAATTACTTTAAAAAGCATGAATTGGGTGAATGGGTATGAGTAGAATGGTTTATGGTCTGTGATTGATAAATTTAACATGACCTTGGAATGGACTTGTATGGGATGGTTGGTTATCAAAGTGGCTTGGTTTTGGCATGATAAATGATTATATATTGATTGTTGGAAGCATGATGATTGGGTTGGTTAGGACGTAATTCCACGATAGTTTCGTCGTGGTGCCTCATTTGGTTAGGACGTAATTCCATGAGCCTCTAGGTGAGACTTCATGGTGGTGCCTCAGTTGATCGGGATGTAATTCCATGACCCTTGTTAGTGGGAGTTCATGGTGGTACCCCATCTATATAATTTAGTAAGGATTCAGGGTAATGTTGCATCCTGACACTCTAAAGAGTTAGTTAGTCTCACATAGAGCAGACTGACTCTTCTGGTGAGAGTAGCAGGAGGCCTGAAATTCATTAAGGGCTAACCTTGTGTGTGGGGTTGAAACATTGTAACACTTAGTTCGGGGGTGAGTAGGGAAATCCACCATAAGTGCAAGCATCCACTGAATCCGACTAAATTATATGTATCTGGATGTGTCATGTCTGAGTCTTGGTGTATTGTTTGAAGAGTCATAACATGATTGGTTGGCATATGCATCTTGAATTGTGAAATTTTATATAACTGTATGGAAAATTGTTTTCTACTCTAGCTTACCCTCTTGTTTGTGTATGTTCTATTGTGTGGTTTTCTCTTTTTGCAATGATCATCAACTTGTTGATGTGAGCAGATGTGAGAACTCCCCGTGATCATTAGGGTGATGGAGGTTTCGCTGCATAGTCTGCTTGGACTGGAATTTTGTTTGTTTGGGATTTTCATTAGGGTTATGGCCCATGTATTTCTTGTCTTTGGACTTTATTTTTGATTACTATTGAGTTATCTTTTTACTATGTTATTAGCATCGTGGTGTACCTTTTTCCTATTCGAATTCCTCTTTGAAAATTGTAAGGAGTAGTGTCTATACTTCAGAAGCTTACTTCTAATACTGTTCTACGTGACATTCCTTTAATTAACCTTATTAATTAAATGGGGTGTTATATTTTAGATTGCTTGCATGCATTACTATCGTCAATTGGTTCAAAGAATTTCTACTCAAGAACGGAACATGACATTTTCATTTCATACTATTCTTTCTTACTATTCTGTCTTATGTTTTAATCAGAAAAATTCATAAAATCAAAAAATGTTTTAGTATTTTCATTTTCAATTGAACAAAACTAGTATTTTTACGATAAATCTCTATGAATATTTTTCTAATTATATTAAATATTAATAAAATAAACTTGATAGAATTGATTGATTTTAAATATATTATATTTTTGAATCAAAATAATACTATTAATAATAATTAAAATATTAAATAAAAGAAATTATCAGAGTTTTATATATATATATATATATATATATATATATATATATATATGATTTTGGTTGTGTTATTGAATGTACTAAAAAAATTGATGAAACCGTAGTTTTTTTTATTTTCTTAATATATTTCAAGTTTGATAAAAAAATTTAATGCATGACAATGTTATAGTTTATATGATATTAATAATGTTGGTAAAATTTTATAGTAACATAATCCATTTATAATAAAATATAAAAGAAAATCATAAAGATTCATTTACTTTTGTGTGTGTAAGACTCGCTTTATTTTCTGTCTTAATGTTTAAGGGTCTAGCCTTCTTTGTACCTAAGGCCGACCCATAATATGACGTTTCGACTACTATATTAAATAATTATTATTTGATAAAAAGATATGAAATTAATTTTTGTTACCATAAGATTTTCCTTGAGAGAACATTAATAATAACATAACTTTATATTTATATATATATATATATATATATATATATATATATATATATATATAGTGTACATCTTTGTAATTGTTCATGAAATATTACAAAAATATATATTTGTATAATATTAAGAGTCTTACATCAGAATAGAAGATTATCTATATTTTTAATATCTCCTAAAGATATTAATAGAAATTATCCATGAGTCAATCTTCAGAAAATCCGTCAATTATATCCCGAACAACTCTCACTAAGCAGTTTCCTCTTCTACTCCTGCAACAGGTACATATGAAAGAAAAATATGAAAGGAATGAGGACTTTATAAGCCTTAAATATCAATCTTAATAAACTCAACAAACAATACAGACATAGGGGCCTAGATCTGAACCTACAACAACAAAACTTGATATCTTGTTTTACCAGACATATGAATTCATATTCCACTTCTGATGATCCATTATGAACATCAAAAGTTACTTTGGGAAGTGATTAGGTAGTTGAGTATCTCTCATAAAACATTGGTACAATCATAATTATTTCTTTCTCGAGAACATTAGCCATTTATCGGCCCACAAAAGAGATATATACTCACTACCTAACATTGGCGATACCGAACAGGTATCGGATAGTCCCAAGTTTGGCCAATCAATATCCTAGTCCAGTGTGCTATTCTGAACTATCCAGATATTCACCTCCTTTGTAAAACTTGCTTAGACCCCACCGTGATCCCTGCCTTTCATCCATTTCATCCCGTAGTGTACCAAACTGTGACTTCCCAAATACAAACACTTTGACACTAGTTTAATCTCAACTTATTGCAACTAGACTTAACTCTTACTTAACTGACATACTCTTGGATATTTTCAAAGGTCATAAAATGTGATGACTATCAAATCATGTCATTGTATAAACTATACACAAAGAATATAAAATAACAATAAAATGTACATGTAATTTTCTTCTATCCAAGCTCACTGAATAAAATAATATTTACTTTTATTTTACATTTATTTATTTAGTTATTTATTATAAAATAATGATAAAGTAAGAATCAAAGCAAGAACTTTAAATAAATAACAAGATAAGGATTAGAATGTTATAAATAAATATAATAACAAAAATATAAATTAAATAGGACTAGTGCGTAACTGGAAATATATTAAATGAAATAAATAAACATGACCAATGCATAACAGAAGATAGATTAAATGAAATAAATAAACAGGACCAGTACATAACTAGAGATTAAATAAAATAAATAAACAGGACCAATGCATAACTGGAGATAAATTAAATAAATAAACAGGATCAGTACATAACTAGATATTAAATAAAAGAAATAATCAGGACTAGTGCATAACTGGAGATAAATTAACTAAAATAAAAAAAAAAACAAGACCAATGCATAACTGTAGATAAATTAAATAAAATAAATAAACAGGACTAGTGCATAACTGGAGATTAAATAAATAAATAAACAGGACCAATGCATAAGTAAAGATTAAATAAAATAAATAAACAAGATCAATGTATAACTGGAGATAAATTAAATAAAGTAAAGGAACAAATCAGTACATAACTAGAGATAAATTAAATAAATATAAGAGGATAGTAACTGAAAATAAGTTGAATGGAAGTAAATAAAATAATATATGATTCAAAATAAATAAGAGATTAACATAACACCCATGAGTTTATCAAGATTAATATAAAAAGAGTTTAACCTCACTCCCCCTTACCTTATTGATTGAAGGGCACACTAATAATAGGGTTAGAGAATTAAGATCTCTTTGAATCTTTGCTCTAAACTTTCTCTCTATTTTATCTTTCTCTCTCTTTCTTTTTTTCTCTTTCTCTTTCTCTATTTTCTTTCTCTCTCTGTAACGTCCTTGTCGGAAATTACTTATAAAATAAATAACAATAATATTTATCTGAACAACCTCATTTATTATGAAACATTTCCCAAACGCGGGAGTAGATTTAAATTCAAAGTCCAACGCGCCAAATCAATTAACCATACAGCGCGGCAAAAACAAAATGTAAAGTAGATGTCTATAAAATTTTTTTACATCAAATCCACATCATAACAAAAAATAAAAATCAGTAAACTCCCATAGGATCCCCTCTCCGTTTCTATGTCTCAGTCTATCCACCTGCATCAACATCTGCTCCCATGTAACAAGTTACATGATCATCGCCACACTCACACAGATAGGGTGAGCTCATTTAAATAAAAACAACAATGTCATAATCAATACCATATTAACAAAAGTAAACTCGGGTTAGTACCGTTTTCTCTTTTCCTTATTATTCCTAGTTCACTTCCTTCAACTACCTTTAGACGTCTATCTTTTCTATACCCTTTAGGTGAGATAAATGATCGATCTTTGCTGCACGAGTGTCTACTCGCCCCTCCGACTACAGGCCACCACCTGATAGTCCACACGTGGGAATGACTTTGCAACAACATCTCACCGTGACACCAAGTGGAGTTCCCCAAAACAAACATAAGTTTGTAGTTGTTCCCAGACTACCAAATCTCTATCAGAATCCATTGAAGAGGGCAATCATCCGAAACCTCGCCGTACGAGCCACAACTCGCACACTCCACTGGACTTCCTAAACCACCAGGCTACAACCTAGAGTGGTCACGTGTTACCCCAATACAAGATACACTCGTAACTGGGC
>Ga0099822_1004687_pt1 | contig 17825 bp, 13 predicted proteins | sample CowpeawhiteBW_FD_76839 | JGI IMG/M metagenome (GOLD analysis project Ga0099822, IMG submission 76839) | Root nodule microbial communities of legume samples collected from California USA - Cow pea white BW | ecosystem: Host-associated > Plants > Roots > Nodule | place: USA: California | collected...
AAACAAAATAATGTAACTTCTAGAGTTGGATTTATCAATGTCACTGACTTTTTTTTTTTTTTTTGCAATTTAGTTAAATTTCAACAGGGGAATTTTTTTAAAGTGTTTATATACGTAGATGAATCTTCAACATATTTGTCCAGCACATGGATTTAACATTTTAAAATATGGGATTATTTTTTTGATGTTCTCAACAATGGTGGACCCTTGACAGCCTAACCAAACAGCTGGGGATTGTATCGATGAAAGCAATTTTTATATGAGCAAATTAAAAAAAAAAAAAAAATGGATTGGCCAACTATTTTTTTTTTTTTATTTTCTTTATCCACATTTTTTAAAATTTAAATAAATTGAAAAAAAAAAAAAAAAAGTCAGTGACATTGATAAATCCAACTCTAGAAGTTACATTATTTTGTTTGTAAGGTTTTCAACTCGATTTCACTTAGACGAGAAGGAAATGGTTCAATAGGCTGTATCACAAATCCTTCTTTTTTACATTCATCCTCGAGAAGCTTGACTTGAGAAGTCCCCTCAGGACAAAATGCAACAACAGCTCCTCCACTCCCTGTAAATTTTGATGCAGCTCCAACCTTTCTAGCAACCTCTACCATTCTAATGTTCAAACCACCCAGGGCTTCATCTCCAAACATTGACCTGTACAACATCCCAACAACAAAGTTTAAAAGAAACCCTTCATCAAATTTTGGTATGCAAGATGCATTAATTCCTATGTAACACTTCAAATCCACTATTGATATTGATGGGACCACCTCATGTCTTGTCTCCATATCATCTGTCAGTTAGTGTTTAAATTTACATTATGATTTTATGATTGTTGTGTATTGGTGAAGCCGAATTGAGTTATGATTTCAGAGACATCACTTTTTTTTTATAAACTTCCTGCAAGCAACTAGGGTAGTTTTTGTAATCATCACACCTCTCCTATCTGTCAAAGAAACTAAATGATCCAAATGATGCAGATATCCATATATGATAAGATAGAGGGTTTGAATCACCTTCGCAGGTCAAAATTTCGATTCATGAGAGTTGCAAATTTAGAGTAGTCCTTTTCTTCTAATGCAGTTTTTCCTTCTTTCGCAATATTAGCCACTTCTTCCATAGAAGATACAATGAACTCATCACCATCAAGCCATCTCTGCCGTACTTTACTATGAACCTACAAAGTTACCGTCACTTAGAATTAACTTATATATTAAACAAAAATTAAGAGAAACTTCCCAATTCGGAATTGAAAACCCCACTATTCTTAGAAGCTCTATCTGGGAACATCACTTTCTATCGCTACCTCCAACACAGTTTTCATTGTAGCATATAGTGACTAACCCAGTGCCATAAATCTAGCAGTCTATTTACGAAGATACAAGGACTACGAAAGCTGGTTGGTTCAATATATCTACAAATAAAAAATAAAAAATATTTTCAAGAAACTAAACTTGCAAATGGATACAGTAAAATTAAAAATTACAGGAGCAGGCTGGGAGCATAGAGTAAAAGCAAAGATGAAGAAATTCCATGTCACTCATTCATTCACTAACCTTTCCAGAATCACTAGGATTTTCCGCATAGATGAGATAGAGAGGAGGAAGGAGACACAAATCCATGGGTATATAAATTCCATGGCCCAGCTCTTCCATGTTTTCTTTGCTGAAGTCCTACAAAAACAGAGCAAGTGAATATAGTAAAAGTAGCGCCTAAACATAATTAGGATTAATTCATTACACAAAATGTTTAAGTAGCACCAATCATACTCGTTGCAGGCAAATACAATCAACTCGTTTTCCGAGAGAACAAAAATCTTAATCTTGCAACCAAAATCACAATGGAAGACCGTATTTTTTACATTCTTGAGTACAGAACGTAAAATCTGCAACCGAAATCATGATTGCAAACCTTTTTTTTTTCTTTTCAAATTCCTGAGTCCTAAATCCTGTTTCTCGAAACTGAATTCAAGACCGCAAATCTTTTCAAAGATCTTATTACTGTAGTAAAAATCGCGACGGTGAACAGTTTCCAAAATCCCTGGTCGGTTCGAAAAATCAAAAGAAAAGAACAGTAACCTACCATGTAAACGAGTCCACCGTAAACCTGCGCAACCCGATCCTGAAGACCAGCGACAATCCCGAGTTCTTTCTCGGCGGCGAGTACGAGGTTGGGCCTGATCTCCACCTTCACAAGCTCCCTGACATTGAAGAAATCCAGCAAACAGTTCAACGCCGCACACACAATCCCGCTGGATCCCGAGAGACCAGCCTGAAGAAACCAAAAAACAAAACACGATGAGCTAACGAAGTAAACAAGTAAACGGAAACTCTACAATAATCAGAGAACGTGCCTGGCGAGGGATATCGGTATCATAAGAGAGCGTGAAATTCTCGTCGCTGAGTTCGATAGCGTTGTCTCTGCAGTAAGCATAGAACACTTTGCAAACAGCCATAAGCAACCGCACGCCTCCATAGTAGCCCTCGGAGTTCAACCTGGTAACCTGCAAGAAGACGACGAAGAAGGTGCAATGAATGAAATTCGAAGAAACGAAGAAGGTGCAATGAATGAAATTCGAAGAAATGAATCGAACGAAAGAAAAAACCGATCGGTACCAATTGCGGGAGCGACGAGAAATGGACGAGATCGTGCACGGGGTGGGGTTGGATGACGAGCTCCGGCGAGGGGCGGAGGGTGACGGTGGCGCTGAAGTTGGCGAGGCTAAACGATATCGTTTTGCCGTAATAGACGTCGCTTGGGTTTCCGAGTAACCCCACCCTGGCATAAGCCTTGTGCGTTATCACCTCTCTCTCTCGAACCATCACCGTCTCCTTCTTCCTCTTATCTTCAATTCAATTTTTTTTTCTCTGCGTTTCTTCTCCCACTTTCTTCATATTTATTTATACACTCGGCAACGTGCACCAGCAGTAAAATAACTAATCACATTAACCTGCTTAATAATAATATAAGAATACAAATATTTATAGAAAATAAAGCTAAACTTGTTAGGTTTAAGGGTTCTATTCTGATTTATTTTGTTATTGTTATATTATTTAGGAGAAATCGACGCAGGTAAATGAAATTATTCACGAAAAATTTATTCTATAGAAAAAAGTTTTTTTTTTAAATTTTTTTAATAAATTTAAAAGAAAAATCTTATATAATATAAAAAGTTTTAGTAATGTTTATACTATGTAAATTAGATTTTATTTTTATAGAATGTTTGACTTTAAACATATTTTTACATTTTAAATATAAAATTAAATGTTTAATAATAGATAAGAAATATATTCAATAAATAATAAATTTAGTTAATATAAATTTTAATTTGATATCATGTAAAGTAATGTTGAAGGCTAATAATATCTACCGTAGACGGAAAACAATTTAATGTTGTAAATTTCATTTTATATAGTAATTTTCTAAATCTTTAAATGTCGTAATTGGTATATAAGTCATCATTATCCTTATATATGCACGTTGCATTTATTTATTGTTATATATAGCAAAAGATGTTATGGAAGGAAATTCTACCTTCTTATCATTCAATGATATGAATTCTCAAAACTTTCTACTTGGAGTAGGTCACCTTTGACTGTAATTGATGTAGACTCATGCATCAATTATAATTTTATGTCACCTTTCATGATAATCATTACGTATATAGTTCATGTTAGGTAGATTTAATCCTTCTAATAAGGGCAATATTTTATTAGGAGATATAAGTTATTATTTTATTTTTGTTATGTTGATTTTTTTTTGTTAAATATATTTTTATCTCTCAAGTTTTAGTAAAATTTAGAATTAGTCCACTTTCAAAAATTTTGACCAATTTATTCTTTCATTTTTAAAAATATGTAAATTTAGTCATTTTAACTAAATTTTGTTAAGTTTATCTGACGTCTCAAATGTATTTTATGATAGTATTTGAATTGTTTACATTGTTTGACACACTTTCGCTTTAGTGTTAACTTAAATATTATCATAAAATGCATTTAAAATGTCACACTTAAATATTATCATAAAATGTATTTAAAATGTCAAATAAAGTTAAAAAAATTTGGTAAGAATGACTAATTTTACGTATTTTTACAAATAAATGACTAAATTGATATAAAATTTTAAAAAATAATTAATTCTAAAATTTACTGAAATTTTAGGAAAAAAACATATTTAACTTTTTCCTTATGAAAATAGTTCAAATACACAAAAGAGAAAAAGTAAATTATATGTTAAAAATTTTTACGATTATTAGCAAAAATAACGTCTATATGATGAAAAAAAAATGTGTAAAGAATGTTGTTTGATTAGACATAATTTTCTCGAAATACTTTATTGTCAAATTCTCAGTCATTCTTTAACATGTCAAGCAACAAGTTTAAAATATGTAATTTAAAGAGTTAAAAGAATGAGAGAAAATTTTACTTAGATTTTTATATTGGTTTGCTTGCATAAAGGATTATGTGAGTTCTTGATCAAGTTTTAATATGGACACTTTCATTATAAAAATACAAGCTAATTATTCTTTTGATTTTAGTAACTTTTATCTAAATAAAGAATAGTTTAGATAAAAAAAACTGAAAAATGTTTTAAATAATAATTACTATTAAATGAGATAAATTTACACACACAAAATGACCATAGGATCATTAAGATACTAACTAAGAGAGGATTTACATTGAATTGAATACAATGTTAATTTCGGTTTTTTAATTGCTAAAAAACACTAAACTGTTTTATCAAAAGAAATTTACGTAAGTCAGGACACAAAATTATCATAAACATTTTCTTGCAAGATTATTTTGGTGGTAAAAAAGACATTTTTTTCAAAAAACACAACATAAATATTTATAAGTTGTAGATATTTTATTTAATGGAATAAGAAAACATTCCAATATTATTTGTAAATCAAAAGTTATTTTCCTACAACAATATTTAAAAAAGTTAATCTTTTTATCATGAAATATTATATAAGATTTTAAAATATAGGAGTATCCTTATATATATATATATATATATATATATATATATATATATATATATTTTTTATATTTAAAATATATGAAAAAGTGTGAAAAATATTTTTTTTTTTTTTCTATAAAAAAATATATATAAAAGAAAATATTTTTATAATAAAATATTATATAATATTTTAAAATATATAAGTATATTTATATATATATATATATATATATATATATATATATATATATATAACATTTAAACTTAAAATATGTGAAAGAGTGTGCAAAGTATTTTTTATCATTTTCTCTAAAAAATTAAATAAATGATATTATAATTAATTACTCACTTAGTGTTTTCATCACTATGGTGCAATTTGACATGGAAATTATGGAAATGGTGTAAGTTTTACCTCAGGACAAGTCTTGCAGTTTAGAACGATTTTATGACAAATAAGTTGTTTTAGTCAAATATGATCTCACTCAAAATAAGTTGAAATCATGACAAAATTAGACAGCTTTAGTGTATAACTTGAATTCGTCAGAGTTTCACATGATTTTAATTAAAGTTATTAATAACCTTTGTAAAGAAAAGTTGTGCTAATATGACACAATTTTAGTAGATTGATGATTGTATTGAAGTTGTGTTCTTTGTTATTATGGATTTTGTTGAAGTCGTGTGATATTAACAAGAGTTCTACAATGCTAAAGTTGCTTGCACTTGTGACGACTTTAGCATTGTAAGCAAACTTAAAAGTTTGTTTTATGTAGGTAATAAAAGATTAAATAAATGTTTTGTAGTCGTTTAATTAAGTTCAATAAAATAATAAAGGAAAAAGTAAATAAGAAATAAAAGTAATAAAAAATATAGTTTAATATGATAAGAATATTATGAATGGAAAAGAAAATGGAATTAAATTTGAAGAGTACATTTTCTTACATGTGTGAAAAAAAAATTATGGGACGACATGTCACAATGAGGTCTTCTTTATCCTTCTATGTCTTATTTGAGGAGATGGAATCATATCTTTATCATTATTATCTTTATGTTCTTCGTTGTGATCAACATTTTCCAGTATTTGCGAGGGCATTGTATGTTGATAATTTGACATGGAAGATGTGGGATAGTATGTAAATGGAGATGTTGATGTTGAAATTGCAAAAAGATTTGGTGTGAGAATCTCAACATATTTCCTTTAGCCTTTGTTATTGTTGAAGGTGAAACAAAGGAAGCTATCATATGATTCTTCCAATTGTTACGAGAATATGGGACACCTAAACTAAATGTATGCATGATCATTGACAGAGACATTGTCATACTCTCAACACTACAATCTCTAGAAGTTGGTTGGGAAGGAGATGGACCGACATAAGTCTGTTGCATTAATCATGTTGCATCTAATTTCAACAAAAAGATTAAAAAATGCAGAGTTGAAGAGACAACTAATAAACATAGGTATCTAAATTAATTAATTTCCATTATGCAAATATTATAAAAATTGTAAGAGGTTTAGCTAATTTTATTTATTACATTGTCACAAATTATGAAATGAAACAATTTGCGCTTCAAGCAAAGTTGTATGCTATATGAGAGTCGAATTTCAACAAGCAATTTCTTGTATAGACTAAATATTGTTGGAAAACTGGATTAATGCTTATGATAAGGGCAAGAGGTGCGAGCTCATGAAAAAAAAAGTCAAATGTATGAACTCCATTTTGAAGGAGTAAGATCCCATTTGTACTCTTGTTAATACAATCTTCGAAAAAAATGAAAACACGATTTGTTGCACAAGGGACAAAGACAAAATGCATGTTGCAAGTTGGCCATCAATATCCGAAAGATATTTATGCTTTATTAAGAAAAAAAATGAAAAACAATCAACCATGTGCCATGTCGAGAGATATATTCAACAAAAATTTTTGTTTAATGTTAAGGAGATTCTCACTCCCTAACTTGGACGTTGCCCTGTATCATACATAGTTAAGTTAAATGATTGGTGGTGTGACTCCGAGAAGTTTCAAGCTCTTCGACTACCTTGCCCTCATGTGAAAGTTGTTTGTTCATATTCTCATCTACAACTGACAATATTGTTGACTCGGTTTATAATCTCCACTATATTTTTCAGGCTTATGAGGTCCAATTTCATCTATTCAAATTGAAGATTACTATAGGTCCAAATTCAATACCTAACTCCTACATGCGACGTAAATAAGTGGGAAGACCAACTACAAATAGTATCCACAATGAAATGGACCAACTAATTTTGAATAAACCAAAAAAATATTCTTATTGTAGAAGTAAAGGTCATAACAGAAGTAAATACCCAAATAGAGACTAAAATTTCATTTCTTTTGACTTGCATCACTACGTAACTTTGGACTTTATTTAATTTAGTTTTAATACATGTTATTTTCTCATTACAAAGGCAAAATGTTGTATTTCGATGTACTTTTTAATAAATTAAAAAGAATACCTTTTTTCTTCTATCCCCCAATTACTTTTTCTTCATTAAATCAAGTTAATAAATTTAATCAAACAACTATAAAAATTTACTTTTATTTAATGTACATAATAGAAAAAAGAAGTATTAACCATGCAAAATGGTTACAATAAAATCGTACTATTTCACATTCACATTTAACAAAGAAATTGTGCAAGCTTTACGATGACTTCAATACAATCCAAAATATATAAAAGTCGTCCATAGCCCTATCAGAAATTGTTTATCTTTTAAGTAGAATTGTGTATGACTATAACGACTTCAAGTAATATATAAAATTCTTCTAATATTAACGAGACTTCAAATTCATCTAAATGAAATACTTTTATACAAAAATAACTTTTTTATCTTCAAATTGTTTCGACCCCTTGTCCTAGATGAAACTTTTTTTTTTAAAGATTACACCACTTTGATAAATTTCGATTCAAATTGCATTATGGTAATAAAAAAAACAAACCATTCATGACCATTCTTTACCGTTAAAGAAATACACACTAAACTTTGATTTTATACTTAAAAATACATTCATTAAAATTATTTAAAATAAGTTAGTTCATTTATTATTGTTTAATGTAAGAGAAAAAGATCTTGAAAGAAAAAAGTCAAACTAACCAATACTATCACCTCACATATTATTTTATTTAATATATTTACACTCCATTGATTAATTAAAAACAAATCTTTTCATATTTTCATTTTAAAGTCCCTTTCTTTTCATCTCTACTCTTTAATTATTCATGTGCTTTAAATATTAAGGTCAACACTACAGTTGCATTGACTTTGCCCTTCAAATTGAAACCAATAGGATTTTATTACGTAAAAATGCATAAAAGTAAAACAAAAAAGAATATATAATATTCATTCGAATGCAAGCTAAAAACGTTTTTCAAAATTCTTCTTTGAAAATATATATTAAAAAGACTTGAAATTTATATAAAAGAATAAACATTTACAAAGAAAAAAAAAAAAGACACTGATTTGAGTTTGTGACAGCGACTCAACTCCTTCCGCGGTTTTACTTTACCAGCTGAACGACACTCATTGAATGTTGAATACGCGTTGCAGAGATCAAATAAAATAAGATAAAGTGATTTTCTTTTATCTTCCACCACCTTCTTTTCTTCATTTCTCAATCTGGGTGTTGGTTAACTTTCTCTCATTTTTCAACTTTTTTTTTTTCATTCTCATAAAAATGAGACCTTTTGTTTTGTTTATAGATATTGTTGTTTTCTCCTTTGTAAATAGTTTTGTGCTGACAAGGCCTGTTGTTTTGGATCTTTGATTTGATTTGTTTCTATTTTTAACGACTACTCTAACTTCTGGGTTTGTTGTTGAGTGCCTCTTTGCATGTGGGGTTTTATTCTCTGCCTCCCAAACAAAGGCAAGTGTCGATTTTTTTCTCTTTTTTTAATGATCCATGTCCCTGATTTTGGGGATTGGAGTGTGTTGGGAAAGTCGCCTCTGGGGTGTGCCAAAGTCTAGTCTTTTTTCCTCTCTGTTAAACTCATGTTGTTGTTCAACTGATTCATAGTTCATGCCAGTTAAGGTTAAGGTTAAGGGTCTTTTTCTTTTAGTTCGTTGGTCTGTTTCCACATGTGTTACTGTGTAATGCAGAGAATGACATGTTAGATAGATAGATTCACATCTTTTTGAGGAAAACAAGGAAAAATGGGATCTGGCAACGAGGTTCACTCAGTTGAGGAGTTCAATTTGGAATCCAAGTGGCTTGTAGATCCCAAACAACTATTTGTTGGTCCAAAAATTGGAGAGGGTGCTCATGCCAAAGTATATGAAGGAAAGTAAGTCAAACCTGTTTCATCCTGTGTTTTCGGATTCTATTTTTGGAACCAGTTTTTGTTTTTGAATCGTTTTATACTAAAGTTTCTAATTCAGTTTTTTGTTACTTATAATCTGCTTCTCCTTTCATCTATATTTGCATCCAATTTCACACTCATAGTTTGTGTGTAATCTGTTTGGAGAAATAAACATTCTGTGTGCATTAGATAAAGTTGTTTGTTTGCTTATTGAATTGCTAATTTTCTGATTGCAGATATAAAAATCAAAACGTTGCTGTTAAGATCATAAACAAGGGAGAAACCCCAGAAGAGATTTCAAGGAGACAGGCTCGGTTTGGCAGAGAGGTTGCTATGTTGTCGAGAGTTCAGCACAAAAATCTGGTTAAGGTTGTATATTAGTTTTTAACAAGGTATAGTTAGATATATGTTTTAATCAGAATTGGCAATAGGCTGAGGTTAACTAGTACTACTTAGATTAGATGACGTTGGTAGTGATGATGAACTTGAAAAAGTTGTGTCTCATTGAAGGTCCTATTTTTGGTTTGATTCCAGTTTATTGGGGCTTGCAAAGAACCTGTTATGGTTATAGTGACTGAACTTCTATCAGGTGGAACATTGCGCAAATATCTCTTGAATATGCGGCCCAAGTGCTTGGATATGCCCGTGGCTGTTGGATTTGCTCTTGATATTGCTCGAGCAATGGAGTGTTTACACTCCCATGGGATCATTCATCGCGATCTTAAACCTGGTATGTCTGTGTAAATGTTGAACTGAACTCGGTGGTTTTTGTTGTGTTTTAGCTGGTATAAGGAAAAGATTGTAACTCATATTTTGGTGGAACTTTACATCTTGTTTCAGTTACATGTTCCCTTTATACATGCTTCATTAGTAGACCTGCCAAGTAATTTTAAAAATTATTGGCAATTTTGCATCTTTTCTTTGTTGGTTACTTCTACACTATTCACCTATTTTGTTTTTGTTAGAAGTTCCACATCGATTAGAAAGATAAGGTCCATTTAGAATATATAAGTGTAAATTTCATCTTACAAACTGGTTTTGTGGAATTGAGTTAGATTTAAAGTTCACTTCTTAATGGTTCAATGTAATGAATGTAATCATATTAGTCTCAGGCATAGATTTATACTGCAAGGTGTGTTTTTCTTTGGAAATGCCATTGTTGATTTTTCAGTGCCACAATCCTTGTCCTGATATATAAGAAACAAATCTGAAAATTAAGGTCTATATACAATCTGCTCTATATATCAAAGAACAACATAGTATTGATATCTTGCTTCTTTCCTTTGCAGATAACTTGATCTTAACAGCTGATCATAAGACAGTTAAACTTGCTGATTTTGGTCTAGCCAGAGAAGAATCCTTAACAGAGATGATGACTGCTGAAACCGGAACATATCGATGGATGGCTCCGGAAGTGCGTCTGAATGAACTACTTTAAACTATGAACATTATAGATCTTCCAGTTTTGTGTGAGGTAATTTATGGTTACTTTCTGTTTGGTGGCAGCTTTACAGCACTGTTACTCTAAGACAAGGTGAGAAGAAGCATTACAACCACAAGGTGGATGCCTACAGCTTTGCAATTGTGTTGTGGGAACTCATCCACAACAAGTTGCCCTTTGAAGGCATGTCTAATCTACAGGCTGCATATGCAGCTGCTTTCAAGGTGAATTTATACTCACTTGACAATACTTCTGATTAAGGTCATCATCACACTTGCACAGTTTATGTTGGAAATCACACAAGTTGGTTTTGTAGAGTTGAGTTAAGCTTAAAATTCATCTGTTAACATGATATCAAAGTCATTGTTAGAGTCTAGTATATAAGTGGGTGCAAATCTTACTTTACAAATCTTACTTTCAGAATACAAGGCCAAGTGCTGAAGACCTTCCTGAGGATTTGGCTCTGATTGTGACTTCATGTTGGAAGGAAGATCCAAGTGATAGACCAAATTTCAGTGAGATCATACAGATGCTCCTTCGATATCTCTCCACCATTTCACCACCAGAGCCTGTTCTTCATCTGCGGATGACTTCATCTGATAATGTGGTGTTGCCACCAGAATCTCCTGGCACAAGTGCATTAATGCTTGGAAGAGATGACTCTGGAGAAACCTCAACAGACAAAGCTGAAGACAGGCCTAAAGGGTTTTTCTTCTGCTTCAACCAGTGTTACTGAGTCCTCATAGTTAGGAAAAAACTAAAATAAAACCACATTCACAAACTGTAAGCTAGAATCTTAATAAGAAAAAATGTCAACTTTTTTATCAGATAGATACTGATGAGTTCAGTAGCAAAAGAAAGCAGCTTTGTTGAGATCTCTTGAACAATCATGTTAACTTTCTTCTGACTGATATATCCAGAAACTTGTGGGGTAAAGGTTGCTGAGATGTAATGAGATATCATTGTAAAGTAAGGCTCATCCAAAGGCCCTTATCTCTATCTTGTTCATGAATGTGACATGGATAACCAGAAGTGTTTTGAATTCTCTTTCATATGTTGCATTCATGGAACCAATTATAGTTGCCAATTTCTCACGCTTCTTTCTTTTATCCAAAACTGATGCATGTATTTGCAATGAATACAATATCATAGCATGCAAAACTGTTTTTTTTTTTTATGAAAAGAAAGTTATCTAATGTTTTTAGAGTAAAGAAAATATATTTGTTGTAGTTTTTATCAGGAAAACCCCAGGAATATTTAACATCAATGAATTATAAGTATTTCATATAAAATATTGAAAAGAAAGATTTAAGAGGGAGTTATAAGGTTGGTCTACTTGTTAAAGTTGAAAAAGAAGGCGATTTGAAGGAAAAAGATGAAAAAGATTGAGTTCAATTTTTTTTATTAACAAGATTAATAGTTAACATATGTCGACTAATGAAAGAAAGAAAAAAGATTTAAAATTAATGAATATTAGGATTTCATATAAAATACTTGAAAGAAAGATTTAAAAACAATGAATACTAGTATTTTATGTCAAGAAGTTAAGATACCATTTTTAACTTGAAATAATAAATGAATTATATGTATTTTATATAAAACATTGAAAATGAGTCACAAGTATTTTATATTTATAAGTTAAGACACAATTTTTAACTTAACATGTTAAAATAGTAAATGAATCATATGTATTTTATAGGAATAATTGAAAGTACATTAATATTTCATATAAAGAAGTCAAAACCTCAATTTTAACTCAAAATTTTAAGATAATAGTTATGCAAGTTTTATATACTGTTTTTCAAATCCACTTCTACATGATATGGTGTTAATTTTACCTAAGGTGGGATTAAATTTACACATGTAATCCTAATAATATTGATAAGGTAATTTTCTATAAGAATACTTAATCATACTTTTACTTTATGTGAAAAAGGCATATATGCAATAATTAACTCCGTAATTTTTTTAATTTGAAGTTGCACTCCATGACATAGTCCTACTCTTTTCCATTCATTCAGAACAGTCCTATAATATCTCTAGTGTCATTTAGTTACGTCACAGCATGACATCATTAATATTACTAATTGATTATGATGAATTAATATTTTAATTTTTACTACGTATTTGTGTTTCATATGTATACATGTTTTATATTTTAAAATATTTTATCAATACTTACTAATAAAATATCTAATATATAAATTAATAATATTTTTATAATAACGATAATTTATAAATTTTATGTTAAAAATATTTAATATATTTAATTTAAATTTAAATTTACACAAAAAATAATTATATATTTATCATATTTTTTTAAAAACTTATATATTTTTTAATATTATATATCGCATATCCTATCCTAAAATTAGCGTATCGATTCATATACTGTATGAAAATTAATAACAACCAACCTTAAATTACAATACAGTATAAAAAATAATCTTAAATTACGTTAACTTGGAAAACAAGATAGTCATTGAGGGTAGTAACGTAATTTACTATAATGCTCTGTTTCGCTCGCATTTCGGAGCGACAAGACCGTAAATTCCGAAGCCAAGGCTCGGACACCTTCAGTCAACAGTGGGTCCCACTCTTCTTCCAGGTTCGAGCTTCCGAAGTACACAATCCAATCTAAAAATATTAATTAATTTAATTCAAATTATGCAATGATTTTAAGCAGGCTCTATATACATTAATGCATTAAAAGATCTTAAGAATATTTTTATATTCAAGTTTATTTCAAATATTATATATAGAAAATTCAAAGGATGTTTTTCTCTAGCAATTACACTTACTACGTTGTCCACTCGTTTAAGTAAACTACCACACCCCATTAAACGCGTTTTTATCTTCTTCATTCTCTTTCTCTACCATGGCTAGGTGAGCTTAATGTTCAGCATTCGAAGATTGCGATGCAAGTTTCATATTTTACGAGCAAAGTTTTCAGCTTTCGTTTTTTCTTCACACCCCATTTTAACATTTCGGTTGTGTCTTCTTCTTATGAATGATCTGGATTGTGGGTTGGAGTCCCTTTGTTGAGTTGATAAGGAAAAAAACATTCTTTCGATTTCTGGGTGGTCTTGTTTCGGAAAAACTTGTGTCAGAGAAACATCCCTGGCTCGGTTCTTGTAGGTGCTTATTTTAGTAAAATAATCGGTCATGAGTTGAGGTTTGGCTTTTGTGGTTGATGACTTCATGGTGATGGCTTTTGTTCTTTCTACTTCTAGAACTGCACTGTGAAAAAAAAAAAACACTTCTGAGGAGTGGCAAATGCTGATATAGTTATACCTTCATCAGAAACGTACATTGGGTTAAAAAATGAAGAGACGTGGGAAAAAAATTTGAGGGAAAGTTTATTTATGTATTGAATTTCATAGGCTGGGAAAAAGTTGCTGCTATAATATCACTTAGCTTCTACTTTTGGGTTTGTTCCGAAGGAATGAGAAAAACATGAATTGAAAGAAAAGAAAATGAAGAGAAGTGGTGGAAAAGAGATGATTATTTGTTCTATTTTCAGCGTGTGCATGAAATGATGTGTTCCCAGATTTCTTTGATGCTTTCTGCATGTTTTTCTTCATCTGTCCCTGTCTCTGTTTGTCTTCTATCACTGACATTGTTGATGTTACGAAACATTCTCAATATCATAGAAAGAGACATGGAATTTTCACTCGAGTAATCATCTTGTAAATAGTTGTTTCAAAAGCTTATTCGGTTGAGTCGTTTTTCTGATAACTTCAGTTTATTTTCTCATAGCTATAATACACACACACACACACACACACATATATATATATATATATATATATATATATATATATAAATATAGCATGGAGTTCTTCAGGTAAACAATGTGCGATTTTGAAGTGGTGACTTTGTTTTGCAGGAGTTGTCTTAATGACATTGGAGGATTTGCAGGGAAAGTGAAAAATACTACTCTTTCAGCTGTTGATCAAATGAAGAACTGTGAAACATATCTTCAATGTCCCAATTGTCATTATCATACTAATAACAGTGATGTACGTCATAATCCAACATCTACTTAATCCCAGATCGTGTAATAGTCTTCAAATTCACACATACACTACCAATACTACCAATAAGGTTATAAGGTTATAAAGCCTGCACCTTTTCTGGAAAGTGCCAACACTACCAATAAACTAACAAAACTAAATCGTTAAGGAAAAAAATTGCTCATCAATGACTGATATTTCAACACTCATTCATGATTTGTTATGCATATATAATCTTGAGAATTGATCTTCTTATCCATGATTGGTATTATTTACCTTATACTTTAGAGCGAGTTGTTGAATTTAAGAATTACGTTATTGCATAATTTTCATTAGGAATATTTGTTTGCCTGTGCAGATTTCTGATGAGTGGCCTGACTTTCCTATTGGTGTAAAGTTTGATCCTTCTGATGTTGAGCTTTTAAAGCATTTGGAAGCAAAGTGTTGTGTTGGAAACAGAGAGCAACATGTGTTTATTCATAAGTTCATCCCAACTTTAGAAGGGGAGAAAGGGATTTGCTACACTCATCCAGAAAATCTTCCAGGTAATGGTTTTCTGACCTTTTAAAATGCTTTCAACACTACAAGTAAAAAACTGTTTTAGAGAATGTTGAGAATCTAACCATGAATCTAAGTCCAATGAAAAAGTTAAACACCGTATAAGAATGAAGATTCATTAATCGATTTGGATACCGGATCAAGATGGGCCAAAGAAAAAGAAAAGATATGAGATGATTATGTTTCCCTTGAGCACATTCTCTAAATATTTTATTCCGGATTGGTTTCAGGTGCTAGAAAAGATGGGAACAGTGTTCATTTCTTTCACAAAACAGTTAATGCATATGCTACTGGGCGAAGGAAGCGTAGGAAGATTCATCATGAAGATGGTTTGAGTGAGGAGCATGTTCGGTGGCACAAGACTGGTAGGACCAAATCTGTGATAGAAGATGGAGTTCATAAGGGCTTCAAGAAGATCATGGTGCTTTATGTAAGGCCTAAGGAAGGGTCAAAGGCATATAAGACCAATTGGGTGATGCATCAGTACCATCTGGGGAGTGAAGAAGAGGAGAAGGATGGTGAATATGTGGTTTCAAAAATATTTTATCAGCAACAGAAGCACTCTGAGAAGAATGAGGAGAATGCAGCAGTAGTTGAAGATTCTAACATAGCAGCACAAACAGGTCCAAGTACCCCAAAACCAAATCCTCCTACTCGACCATGCACAGCCAAATGTGATGACAATGAGCTTCTGTCATTCATCCAGGTGTGTAGTTATTTTTGGTGCATCTATGATTATGATCTTATCTTTGATGCTAATTTGGATAAACTTGTCAACAAACATATATAGATGAATTGAAGTTAAAATAAGTAAAATGACTAGTATATAAGTAGAATGATCTATAAATTTTTAAGGTTTTGGATCGAAAGTGGTGTTCTTGTTTCTTATATGGACTTGTTCACTGCTTATTATTGGAACCAATTGTCTAAATAACTATGCTCTTTGCTTCAATTTTGTAATGCTTGGTCATTGATTTAGGATGCCAAGCCTATACCTGGAGAATTACTTGCCCCACCATCTGATGTTCAGGGTGAGGATGTTAAGGTTGACCCTGCATGGCTGGCTGGTGAATCACAAGCTGATTGTGACTTTCATGGCTTGGAGGAAATCTTGTTAATGTCAGATTCATCTGCTCTTTTTAATCATTCTGGATTGGCCTCCACTTTGTATGGCACACCTGGAAACAATGATGATTATGCATCTTCTGGAGTTTCTGTGCTAGACACCCCGGAATCAGATAACCCTTCAGATTTTGATCTTTGTGTAAGTATCAACTCATTGTTTGTTTCAGAGTTCTTCATTAGGTTCTTAACATCCTCATCCTCTCATTGCTCTCTGATTCTCATTTGCATGCAGAACTTGCAATTTGGCTCTCAAGACAGCACCCTTTACTGGATGGACAAGCTATGAGGTGTTGCTTTGAAGCAACTCTTAGTTGGTTCTGTTCTGTTCTGATGCTCACTCTCTTAATGTTCTGGGAAACACATCAATCGGTTGCAATCATTTTTTTTTCCATTCCTACATGCTAAGATATTGTATAAAGCTCATGTTGTCATGATTTGGTGCTCACAAGCACAAGCTTTATGGCTGTATCATGTTTCTGCACTGTTGTTGTAACTTGTATATGGTGTCATAATCTGTTATGCTGGAGCTGCAAATCTTAAACTTGACTAACAAAAAAACAATTGAATTATTTGTTTTTCAAGTTCATTGGTTGTACGTGAGAATTGCTTTCGATTTGTTAAATTAGTACTTTATCCAATTTTTTTTTTTTTCAATTCCTTATTCTTCTTGGTAATGCTATGTTTGCAAGCTATGATGCTCACACAACTCATAAATTACGTGTCACGTACCATACTTGTACCATACTTATACGATATTTTTTTACTTTTGTCATAATTTTGACAATTAAAATAAAAAACAAATATTATATTATCACTATTTTTCGCATATTAGATATTAGATAGATAAATTAGATTTATTTTTGTGTTAGTTGACAATGTGTTAATTGACAGTTTCAAACTTAACATGTATATACATATCGTGTCTCGTGTCATATTTTTTCAATTTAACTGTATCGGTGTCTGTATGATTCCATATTCGAATACCATAGTTTACAAGTTTGTGAATACATATATATATATATATATATATATATATTAACGTATAAACATTCGTATAGTTTATAAATATTTTTTTTTTCAAATACAGTATAGATTATAAAGACGAAACATACAAATACGTTTATTTTCTTTGTAAGAAGGAAAACACTCAAACTTCACATGATGTTTTGCCCAAAAATATATACAACAGTTTTTTTTTTCAGCTTAGTTAAAGAAGATTGAAAATAAAAAAGAGACTTTGATATTTTTCTCTTAATTTTCTTCCCTCAATTCAAACTTTCATATATTTCGCTTTGATCATTTCTTGAAAAAGGTGGTGGTTAGATTAAAACTTTCATTTGCATAAATCATGTATACAAAAGTTTATATTAATTTAAAATTATTGGATACTTTATATATATATATATATA
>Ga0099822_1004691_pt1 | contig 17816 bp, 6 predicted proteins | sample CowpeawhiteBW_FD_76839 | JGI IMG/M metagenome (GOLD analysis project Ga0099822, IMG submission 76839) | Root nodule microbial communities of legume samples collected from California USA - Cow pea white BW | ecosystem: Host-associated > Plants > Roots > Nodule | place: USA: California | collected...
AAATAAATATAAACAAAAAAAAATAAATAATATTAATAAAATAAAAAAATTATTTTTAATATTATTTATAAAAAAAATTATATATATATATATATATATATATATATATATATATATATATATATATATATATATATTTCCAATAATTGATGATCATATAAAAAAATTAACTCACAATATTCGTTTATACAAATACCTCACTTTAATTCGGTGTTCCTTTGATGGGTTCGCACTGTGCAAACGAATTTGGGAACGCAGATTTCAACCAACCAATGCGTTCCTTTGGTACGATTTGAACCGAAATCAGAGACGGATTTGGCCATCCCTCCAAAAGTGTGGTGATACTTGTATAATTTGAGGGAGATTATCCTATATTTTCTCGTTTCCCATGTAACTTTCTGCCATGTCATGATTTTGTGATTGTTTACTCTGCTTGCTAGATTCTTGAGCTTGCATGCATTCCTTCGAACCACACCCTACGATTTAAAATGGACATACCGTCGGAGTGTGTCATTGTGAATGTTCTTTGCTTTCATTGTAGTGCGTAAATCATTCTAAGGTCAATGATGGTGTTACTTCTAAAACTTGGGAAACAACTTGGGTGTGTGTGAATTGATAACAATGGTGAATGGTGAGTGTATCCTGAATATTAATAAAATAATTATATTATAAAATTCAAATGAAAATAAAAATAATATAAAAAATTATCTTTATATATATATATATATATATTAATTAGTGAAAACACAAATACATAAAATATGTGTGTTCATTTTCTTTTAAAAATAAAAAAATAAAAAAATATATAAATAATTCCTGCATTGTATTTATTTTGTAAATAATTTTATTTATTTAATTAAAAAATAGTTAAATTTAAAGAAAGATTAAATTTTAAAAGTTAATTAAATTAATTAAATTTAAATAAAACAATAACTTTAAGATAAATATGAAAAACGAAAGTGGACATAAATAGGAAATTTCATATATATATATATATATATATTTTAAATGTATAAATAACATTGACTTAAAAGTTATTTTAAATGTTATGTGATAATTAAGCTATAAAATAATTTGTGATTGAATGACCGATATATTTTTGTAGTGAAGTTTTTTTTTTCTTTATCATATTTTCTATAATTATTTATTTATGTAAACTCAAGAATTAACGAAATCCATTTCCTTAAAATATAATAATTTAGATATTGTAGCTGTTCAAACTGTTGCGTCGTACCTACATCCCAGCTAGAAAGATAATAAACAGACTTTGGTACGACCCAGTAGTGAAAGAGAGAATGGAAGCGCTAAGAGTGTGCACTCTAACATGGAACCCACTGAAGCACTTCTTTCACTCTCACGCATTTCGTCGAACACCTCGAACGCTCGTTCTCCGCGCCTGCTCATCTTCCACCACCACTGATACCAGGGCTGCCGGTCGCAATCGCCGGAGCTCGGCGTCGTCGTCTCCCACTTCCACTTCCGATAGGGATGCCATTCGAGCCATACGCTTGAAGAAGGTACGTGACTCTTGCAACGGTGTCGTTTTCTTGTAATTGCTGTGCCGTGCTTCGTGATGGACGAGTTTAAAGCTGAATTGAAGTAGAGTTTTGATTTGGAAAATTGTGCGTTGTGTGGTTTTTCGTTGAACTTTAATGTAGGACTGATATTGATTGCCTTGTAGTTAATTTTGTTATCAAAACTTATCTTTCTATTTATCTGTTCTCCTGGCTTGTTTACTTACAGTTCTAGCCAAATGAGAATACCATGTGTGTAAAAAAGGAATATTTTAAAACTAATTTTACTTAGCGGCATTTTTTCTGCTGGGGTATAGGATGCAAAATGCATGGTTGGGACAATGTGAAGATTTTGGTTGAGATGGAGTGTTTGTCAGAGAACTAACAAACTGAGATTCCTTGTTTTTAGATTGTCTTCTTTTTGGAGAAAGGCTTATCATTTTTGACAATCCTTCTTTGTGGTTGTTTGTAGGTTGAAGAATTGAGAAGCAAGGGGCTTGATCCGTATGCTTATGAATGGGACAAAACTCACGGTGCTAGTCAGCTGCAAGATATCTACATAGATTTGGCAAATGGTGAGGAAAAAGATAGTGAGAGTGACCACGTATCTGTTGCGGGAAGAATTGTGGCCAGGAGGGCATTCGGAAAGCTTGCCTTTCTCACACTAAGAGATGATTCTGGGTCAATTCAGGTTTTGTTTTACTCTTTTTGTACATTCAAGGTAGTGAGTATGTAAATATTGTGAGTGGGGACATTTATAAGCTATTGTGAGCTGTCTGTATTTATGTAAATTAGGAAACCATTGCTCGTTGTAGTTATGAAGCATGTTATGTATAAGAGCCTCCATAGCGTAATTTAAACTCACGAATTCATCATATGTCTCTCGTTTTTTCACTTTCGCAGCATGTTGTGTAAATCTTATAAAGAGACAATAGGATATTTACGTAATCTCTAACATTAACTTTAAACTAAGACATGTAGGGCTTTTATAAGCTGATGGTATGTTATCATGTTTCTTTGTTCTTATTGTAGTTGATTTTTGGATTCATATTTTATTCATGTAGAGGATAAAAATTGTCCTTCAGTAAAATGAATGGTACAGAGAGCTGCTAACTCAAGTTTTTAAAATCCATGATTTCAGCTCTATTGTGATAAGGAGAGACTCATAGGCGATCAGTTTGAACAGTTAAAGGCACATGTTGATATTGGTGATATATTAGGTGTAAGAGGAACAATAAAACGCACAGAAAAAGGTAATTATCTAATCATCTTATTAAATGATTTGGCTAAAAATATGTTTATAGTAAATTGACATGGCTTGCATTTGCAACATGCTAGATCTTGTGCCCATAATTTATAATTTATCCCAGATTTTCATCTGTATTATCTGTTATCTAAGTGTGAATCAAGGTAAGAACTTGCATTAATTCTATGGCTGTTGTATGCTTGTGAATTCCCATGCATATTCCCTTGCTAAGATTATATAAAATTTGAGATAATGGAAGTTTGCTGCTGATGTGATACATACACAAATTCTAGTATGTTAGCAACTATGAGAGTTTGGGGGACATGGTTATTTTTCCAAGAAGGTTTTCTCTTTATAGGTAAAAGAGGTTATTAATCAGCATGTTTACCCAAATTGCAAGTCTCAAGCTATCTCTAGGTGGATTAAACCAAATAATTTTTTAAAATATTTTCTGATAGTTGTTGTATTATGTTCAACCGGAGTTTGCTCAGCCATCTCTGGTTTCATATATGATTTTTTTTTTTGTCATATGAGTGTCTATCTACTGAGATTTCTAGTATATGTCATACCTGTGATTACTCTTTCAAGTTGCTAGGAACTAGTTATGATAATTGCAGACTGAGAAATAGTTAACACCTGAGATTGATAATCTATCTCTGCTGGATCAAATATGCCCTTTGACAAATGCCAGCTGATAGCCTGATTGTTATGAAACATTTGACCATCTTCTCATGTTTTTTTTCTGGTCTTACTTCAGGAGAACTTTCTGTGAGTGTCCAATCTTTTGCAATCCTTACTAAATCTCTGCTTCCACTTCCTGACAAATATCATGGACTAACTGATATAGATAAACGTTATCGACAGAGGTAAGCTTATGCCTTAATATTCGTGTTTGTTCCTTAGCTATTGAAATCACTGTTATATACTACTAGATTTTTTATTTTATTAGTGACTATGATTACAATCCTTCTATGCTAATTTTTTTTTCCTTTATCTAGTTCATTCAATTTTTGTAATAGGATATCTACATCTACTCATGTTCTTTCTTGTTTCTCGTGTCAGTAAATATATCTTTCAAATTTTTTAATGGATTATATTTTTTATTTATTTCTTATTTTGTGAAGTATGACTTATATCATATCTTATTCTTTCTTTTTAGTTTTGTGCAATTAATTCTTATTACTTCTCCGTTGCATGTCTTCTCTACTTATCCCTCACACTTTTGGACTATCAATTGATTAGCTATGATTTAAAATTTTCTTCACTGTTTGTTGTGGACTTGTGGTTAGGTATGTAGATATGATCGCAAATCCAGAGGTAGCAGATGTATTCCGTAAAAGAGCAAAGGTGGTTCATCTTCCAAACTTTGTTAACTCTTAAGAGTTTAAACCCAATGGTATTCGACTGTTTTAAATTTGATATTAAATAATTGTAATGTTCTAGACTCATTAAGTTTATTTTCCATCCTGTTCCCATGTCTCCAAATTGAGTTAGAACTATTTTTTGTTTTCGTGTTTCTTATTGAGTTAATTGATATATCTTATTCTCACCTTCTTGTGATGTGCTTATTTTCTATCCAGTATTGTTCTTTTCTATAGATAAGTGGAATAGGGAAACAGATCAAGCTGAACAATTTATTCTATAAATTCATGGGAGGATATCAAGGGTCAAAATACAATTCTTGAGAAAAAGTGAAGGGAGTCTAAGAATTGGACTCGGTGGAATAAGTGAATAACAGACAATTAGGTTATAATTGCATTTTGAGTTCTAAGTATGTCTTACAAAATAAACTAGACTAAAAGAGTAAAAGAATTATGGTCATCATGTTGTTTGGTGTAGAATTTTGATAAAACTATGATGGTAAAGTTCAACCTTGGTGACCAGTTTGGTCTTGCGTAATGGGTTTGAATCCAGAAAAAATCTTTTTGCATATGTGTAATGACCCTCCCCCATAACATTGCTTAGCAAGGAGCCTTCTGGAGTTGTGGTACATAATTTTCCTTACTATTGGGAAAAGAATGATGTTTAATATGTCTATTTTGGGTTGTAATACATTATAACATATGTTTACAGTTCTTTTTCTTGAAATCTTGTTGCTGTGAGTGTAATGATACTTTTCTATATGGGCCTTAATTATATATTTGATTGGATAAGATTTGAAAGAAGATTTAGAATTTTGGTTTCAGGGATCATAGGCTCACCTTGATTGACGAACTTCTCTTATGTATTTCCTGAGCAAGTAACTTGATTGAAATCGACCTTCTAATCAATTTCATTCAAATAGGTTGTATCAGAGATACGGAGGACAATGGATTCTTTAGGTTTTGTTGAAGTTGAAACTCCAGTTTTACAGGTTTGTTGATTTTAATGTACCTACCCTTGCTGCATATTTTTATTTACATAGAAGTACATCTTCAAATGTTGGGGACTACTAGTTGTTTGATATATGATGTTTATATTTATGCAAAGAGCATGGATCTTTTAGAAGTTTTGATCTAACAGGCTAGCTTGATACATGATCTTGTTTGTTTGGTTATTTTCATATTTATGCATTGTACTGGATCTCATGAAAGTCAGATTGATATAGGGGTTATAAGATTTCAATTGAATGGCATAGTGGAACTTGTCAGACTTGTACTGTTTATTATGCCATTGTTGGCTTTGTTTTTACGCATCTAACTATTTGGGTTATAAGTGCAACTCCAAGTCACCTCTGTTTCAGTTTTGCTTGTCTCCTGAATTTGTTTTAATCCTTCATTATCAATCAAGACCAAGTACCAAACCTTTGATGATAACTATAGTGGTGCTATTTGCTAGTTATTTATCTAATAGCCATTTGTTTTTAGAAATTTATTTTGTCATAATTTTTAAATTGTATTTATGTCTTATGCTTTCATGTTTGCTTCCGTTCCAAGTCACTAACTCCTTTTCTTTTATTATTTATTATTTTGAGTATTTCTATGTCTTAAATACAATAATGAAATTTTTTGAAATTTTTTAAAATAGTAATAAGGTACCATTAAAATTTTGGGCCTTGTCTATGGATTGTACCATATGCTCTTTCAGTCTCAACTCTCAATACAACTGCTAAGTGATAAATGATGTAATTACTCTCTGAAATGCCTTTTGTTGTAATTTTACTAATTATATGTTACGTAGGAATGTGGCATTTGTACATGGAAGTTCTTTTTTTTCTTTTCCTGAAACTGATTAATTTCATTGACTAGGGAGCAGCTGGGGGAGCAGAAGCCAGACCTTTTATTACATACCATAATTCTCTTGGAAGAGACTTATATCTGAGAATTGCTACTGAATTACATCTTAAGAGAATGCTGGTGAGATTTGAAATATTTGTTATTTGTGAAGTCATGCTCCGAAAAGAGCTCAGAGAAGCATTATTTTTTGTACAGGAAGGAAGTATCGAGGGGTTTGCCTCTTCTTACTTCACACAGTAGGGGTGTAATTCTTTGTTTAGCAAAGGAAAATACATTAAGTATTCATTCTGAATGTAATGCAAATGAATAAAATTACTGGTCAAAATCTTGTTTCTTTTAATCAAATTTTGAAAATGCCGTGGGAATGCTGAAATTTTACTCTCGACAATACTAACAATTAGAAAATGTTGTCTTTTCTGTTTAAGGATAGTTTCATTCATTTTAGCTGCAAACTTTTTTGAAAATTTTTCATCCAGAATTATAGAATATGGCATATATTCTTCAAGCTATAAATTTGAAACTGGCTAGATTAATATGGATGTTATTTTTCTAGTGAAGTCATTGACCATTTTAAACTTTTTCTTTTTGATAGGTGGGTGGCTTCGAAAAAGTATACGAGATTGGTCGAATATTTAGAAATGAAGGAATTTCAACTCGACATAATCCTGAATTTACAACTATAGAGGTGAGTAAGAGTTTAGATTCTGGAGATGAATTTTTAAGCTTCCGTTACATAGGCCCGAACTGCAGTTCTATAGCAGAAGCGGAAAACCTGGGTCCAATAACAACTAGCTGTTAATATGAGAGGAAAAAGAAAAATAACTGAAGAGGGTGGGATGTGGAAAGTTCAGTTAGCATAGAGAGAGAATTTCATGACAGAGTTGGGACAGGTGGCATGTAGGGAGATTTGGGACTCACGGGGGGAGAAGGGAGATGTTACATAAGAGAAAAATTGGGGTGGGGGAAGAGAAGGGGCTATGGAAAATTTGGTGGTGGTTTAGAGGATCACTGCACTAGCTTGGCACATTTCCCCATATTTGGCTTTCAAATTGTTTTAACAGTGATCGTTTGATATTTCAATTTGCACATGACCTTTTTCACTATATATTGAATTGCATTCCGTTAAATACTGATATTAGTTAAACTTTAGATGTACGAAGCATACTCGGATTATCAAAGCATGATGAGTTTGGCAGAGGAGATTGTCACTCGATGTGCTCTTGCAGTTCATGGGAAGCTTACAGTTGATTATCAGGTAGACGCTGTTCTTACTAAATGTAATCTAGAATTGAATTGAATAGATGTGTCAGAAGAGATGCCTATGCCTCTAAAACGGATAAAACATGTTGCTGTATTGTTTATTATTCAATGCTTAAATAGGAAGGTCTAGTCCCTCCTTGATTGATCCCCAATTCTGGGGGCAAATGTTGGGACTTTGAGCTGTAAGGGAGGGCTAGGAGTACCACCATATTATATTATAATATTTAAATATATGGTTGTTCAATTTGACAAAAAATATTCTTGGTTCTGATTGCTTAATTTAAATAAATATATTATTAATCAAAGGGGCTTTCTATTGGCACATAATAAGAGTACTAAAGACACATTTGTAAATACTTTATTTAAATCACTTGAGAAAACGAGTATGGTATATTTTTTGTGTTTTTGATAATATAAATACTTTTTTTTCCAACAGCACCTTTCTATTTTAACTTCTTATCTTGCGCCTACAGGCATAATAGAAAATTCCTTACTAAAATTTTACAATATCATCCAAAATTTATAATAGTATGTTATGTTACCTTTTTAGCAATACAATAATGTGTACTCAATATAAAAGCAATATTAAGTAATGACTCTAATGCCAAAAAAAAAAAAGAAAATTAATCATAAACGAGATCGCAAACAACTTGAATGAATCCCAAAGCAATACATATGTTTTTTCTTCAAAAGTTTATTTATTTATAATTTTATTAAAAAGGCAAATAAGTTCTCAATTTTATTTTATTTATTCAGTTTTTTTTTTTTTCTTTTTTACATTGGATACAAGTATACATTTTTCTTTTATTTCTCGTACAACGAAAAAGACCTCCAAAGCCATTTCCCCACAAGTGAATTGGTTACATGGATAAAACTACCTTGATTGCCATTGTGTCATGTTCAAAATCAGACAGGCATTTTATTTTCTCTTCACTTAAGTTTTGTCACTTTTTTTTATCAGCAACTTCTGTTAAAAAAATTGGAAATCCAAAACTTCATTTATTGTTCACACAAGGAAAACAATTCCCAGTTATAACTTATAGGTAAGATTTTGAAATTTTCAGGATATAAGAGGAAGCTTCTTATCATTTTATCAATTATACAACTCAGAAAATTCTATCTTCATATATTTGTAATAGTTTATCCAGCCATTATATATCTACAGAGAGTGTTTATACACACACATATGGGGTGTGTGTGTGCATGTGTATGCATGTAGGTAATGTACCACCTGAGAACTTTTGTTAAAATGAGAAATAAGAACTATAAATATAAATATTGTATGGTCAAGAATTGTATTTTTTTGGCCAAGATAATAGCCTGTGGACGCATGACCCCCCGGCTAACTTTTAATCTTGACCAACCATGTCTAGTTTTATAGTACAAATTTTTAGTTTTTATTTTTCAAAATAGTAAAGAATTCTCATCTGATACATCCATTATTTGAGTGCAGCTTTCATATTATCAATCACTTTCAAATATCCCTTTTTATGTTCTAATCTTAATTGAACCTACTACTAATTTTATATATTTATCTTCAAATTTGCTCATTCTTCCCCGCAGCCCTTCTGTTCTCATCCTGTCAACAGAGGATATTATGTTTACAATATTGCTTTAAAACTTAAAATGAAGTTTTTTTATATATTCTAGACATTTTCTCTCATGTAGTTCCCTCAATGATGGCTTAGCATTAACTAAAATATTTTAAATGTCAGCTTGAGTTTGATGAGTGATGACATTATACTGAAATTTATTTCCTTATAACAAATTTGTTGAAGGTGGTGTAATGATTCCTTACAGGGAGTTGAGATATGTCTGGAAAGGCCTTGGAGGAGGGAGACTATGCACAATCTTGTTAAAGAAATTGCTGGGATCGATTTCAATGAATTTGGAGATGATATTGAGGTTGCAAAGCGTGTTACTTTGGATACCCTTGGAAATAATCTTGATAAAAAGGATAAAGGTTCCATTGAAGCATGCCAATCCGTTGGCCACCTTCTTAATGAGGTAGACTTTATTCATGAGCATCCGGTTTTTATTCTTTTCATTTGATAAATTTATTTCTTTATTGCAATTAAACTTTTTCTCCTTTTATCTTGGTATTCCTTTCTTTGCACTTTTTGCATTTATTATATTGTTACTTTGATTTGCAGACAATAACCAAATTGTTTTTGTTTTGTTTATTTAGGTCTTTGAGATTTTTGTAGAACCAAAGCTCATCCAACCTACTTTTGTTCTAGACTATCCGATTGAGATATCTCCCCTTGCCAAACCACATAGAAGGTAGAAACATCTCAAAATATCAAATAATGTTATTTTCTGTTATTAAAGGTATTTTTATTCTACCTACTATGAAATATTAATCTTTTCGAACTTAGAATATTTCTTTCACAGATTCAAACTCATCCCCGGGATATGAACTCGGGAATGTTGTACACTACGTACTTTCTGGCATGCAGTGATTACATTTATTTGAAAAAAGGCATCCTAGCCAATCTCAATAAGAAAGTGATGCACATTTTCTGTTTCTAGATAGTAGCTTCTATCTTACACATGATCCTACATTAGATACACAGGTTTGACTGAGAGATTTGAACTTTTCATTTGTGGCCGTGAGTTGGGGAATGCATTCTCCGAATTGACTGATCCAATAGATCAGGTAAGATTCAAGTTTTCAAACTTTTCAGGTCCAAGCTGCATAGCATGTGTAGATTTTGCTTATGGTACACTATATGTGATGTGTTTGTCATCAACTGTTTCTCATATTCAACCACTTATAAAAAGGGGAAAATAAGATCCTGGCAAGATAAATATAAAATACTATTCTCTGATAGTTTAGAAGTAGGTTTAGATTCTTGTGGTTGGTAGTTCAGAGGAGTTTATGTATCTTTTCGTTTTACTTTTTCTGCAATTACCTTAACAAGATAGATGACATGTTGGATAATCAGTATCATTTATGAAAATTTGATGACATACCAACAGGAAAACGAGTCAAACTTGGTGCTGCATCATAATCAAATTGGTGCTTTGTGCATTAACTACATGCGATTTCTCCATTTTTTTTTCACATCCAATAATTCTAAGTTCACTATTTTTTTTCACATCTAATTTTAAGTTCACTATTTTTTTCACATCCAATTTTAAGTTCACAGCTACTCTTCTTCAACTTCACATGGATAACCAAGTTAGGTATTTGGAACCAAACATGCATAGAAACTTGAATGGTTCGTTAATCTGTTCCAGATACTACCAGAAATAGAAAATGGACTTTGTCACACTTGTTTGGAAAAAGAATGAACTATAATGGTTATTTCTATTCTACTTAATTAACTGTCGCAATTTAATTATGGTTTCTTCTCTGAACTTGGTAGAGGGGACGCTTGGAAGATCAAATTAGACAGCATGAAAAGAAGAGGTCAGCTATTTCAGCAAATGATGATAAAAAGGAAGGAAAGGAAGATGAAGATGACTCGTATGAAGTAACTCTTGATGATGACTTTCTCACAGCTTTGGAATACGGAATGCCTCCAGCTTCGGGAATGGTATGGTAACTAGTCTTCATTGTGTATCTTTGTATGGTTGTGGAACTTACCCTTTATTTTTTCTTGTGGTATTAACATGGTCACGTATTGAAGGCACTGATTCTGTCCAATGCAATTAACAATTATCTGGTCCTAAAATCAACTTAATAATAGATTAATTTCCAGATAGCGTCATTTTTTAAGAGCAAAATCATCATGTTCAATTTATATCATAATCATTCTTCATTTTAAATTGTTACTTTAATAAATACAGTGTTGTAAAGGTCCATTATGATTCTCATGTTTACTTTTTATCTTCAAATTTATTTTTCAATAGTTTATTAAATTTCTTATTGAAGAACATATGTATTAGAAATGAATTGAATTATAAGCTATTACTGGAATTTCAATGTTTGTGTATGAGTGATATAATTAGTGTAATAGGCAACAACCATGGTGTATGCAAGCTAATGTCTTCACTTCTCTGAATTGCGATGTTAATAATTTTTGTTAGCATCGTTTGACTTTTCTGTTGTGGCCTTTTAATTGCCATTTTCAAATCCAGGGACTTGGAATTGATAGGCTGGTGATGCTTTTGACAAATTCTCCCAGTATTCGAGATGTTATCGCCTTCCCAGTACTCAAGCTGCAGCAATAGTGATAGGTTTGTGAGTTCACTGTGCTCACTTTTTGCTCTTTCCTAAATGTTAGTGTTCAGTAGTCTTGATTATATTTGAAATCATTGGTAGAACATGTAACAAGATCAAGTTATTTATTATTCCCTCAAATTACCTGTTTGGGAGTTTTGATTTTTGATAAGGCAAAATATGTCACTTAGAATATGAACAAAGGATTAGTTATTCTTCTCCTACAATATCATTATTATTGTCTTCTGGAAGAAAGTTAAGTTGATGGTTATGTATTTTATATGGGGAGGAAATTATAGTTGTGGGCATCAAATGGAGAATTTGATTAAAAAAAATTACAAATAACAGTACCAAATTTTAGCCTGTAAATACCGGTGAACATGAGGAAAAAACAGAGAATGGATTGTGTGAATGATTTTCACCTGATTGTATATTGCAAAGTATGGTATATTCACCCTCTGTCAAAATAAATAAAAAATGGTATATTCACCAAATATAAAATGTAACTAATCTATCAATCAAAATGTCTTAATTTTTTTCAGCCTCTGGGTACTGATGTTTATACATTTTTTTTTATTTATACATTCTAATTTTTATATTTCATGGGTTTTTTTTCGCATTTTCTGTATTTTATTCTTTAAATAATTGTCAAAAATGGATTTAGTAATTTAATTATTTAAGGATTTGTAGATAAAAAATGAAGCATCCAATTTGGATCGTTTTTTATTAGATTGGATAAATTGTTTCTAAAAAAAGGAGCATCCAATTTGAATTGAACTTCTAGCTATTTTAATTTGTTAATTAAATGTCATTTTAAGTAAAAACCGATTTAAATGCAAACATTTAATCTTACTGTGCATTCTTTCTAACTTTCTATTTCACTCTTATTTTTGTAATTTTTAATTAAACGTTTAATTTTTAAAAGTACTAAAATAATAAAAGAACGTATATGAAAATAAATTTAGGTATAACTTTCCTAGAATATGAATGATTTCATCCATAGACAAAAGTTTAAGCACTATTTATTGTAATATATTAAAATTCATTTGTAATATAAAACAATAACCGTTGCTTTTTTCATTCATGATCATTAAGTAATTAAAAAATAATATAAAGAATATTATTTTTTCCATAATGTATTAAATGAATTTTGTTATTTTGTTCATACAAATTATAAGCACATAATTTATTATTCAATATTATATAATTATCTTATTTGAATAATAATTTACGGACAAAAACAATAGTTATTTAATAAAATAATCTAAAATTCATCATTCTTAATATATTGAGATTTCATAGTTTATAAAAGTAAATTACATCACATTACTTAATTGAGTTACTCACTAAAAATAATTTAATATATTCATTTAAAATATCTTTTACAAACTATATATATATACAACTAAATTTGTCATGATTTTTTTTTTTCATATTTCAAAATAATACAATACTGTATGAAACTAATTAACAAGGACAAGACAAGTAAACACCTAAAAAACACTTCTAAAGGATAACAAGAAACATCTGAAGATCAAAACCCTACGGCACACACTCTGGTGAAGTCTTTGCAGAGGCACTACATTTCCATTTCCCTCTCTCTCTGTCTGTATTCCAAGGAGAGAGAAGAAGAAGAAGAAATTCAATGGCAGCAACGACAGAGGTTGAGAAGAAGAATCTAGAAGAGGAGGCCGAACAAGTAGTTAATCCATGGGAGGTTTCTTCGAAAGGCAAAATCGACTACGACAAACTCATCGACCGTTTCGGTTGCCAGAAGCTCGACGACGCTCTCATTTCGCGTCTCGAACGCCTCACCTCGCGCACGCCTCACGTCTTTCTACGACGCCATGTTTTCTTCGCCCACCGGTACCTCCATTTCCTTCATTCACTCCCTTCATTTGCTTAAACGGTGATTTGAGAGTGTCGTTTATGTGTTGCAGCGATTTCGCGGAGATTCTGGACGCGTACGAGAGAGGCGATAAGTTTTACTTGTACACCGGGCGCGGACCTTCCTCCGAATCGTTGCACTTGGGACATTTGATTCCCTTCATGTTCACTAAGTGAGTGAGTTCGCGTGTCTCCATTTCCTTCTTTTGAGAATTTAAAACGAATTTGATTTAAATTTGTAGATCTAGTGTGTTGCAGCCTTTTGTGATTGCAAGTGAGCGAGCTAGTTAATAGTTTGGTACCTGAATTGGTTCACTCTATTGGCTTGTTTTTAGGACGGAATTATGCAGGTTGATGGAAAACTGAGAATCTAATATGTTGTTTTTGTATTTAAGATTGGCTTTTAAAGAGTGAGCTTAGAATTTGGTACTTGAATTGGTTGACGCTAGTGGCTTATTTCTTGACCAATTTATATAGGTTGACTGGATTTCATTTTTTTATTAAGTGGAAATTTGACGAAAAATTGTAAATATATTGTGTAGGCAATATCTATTAGAATTTCTGTGTTAGTGTAGTTTGCTTTTTGTATTGATGTAGTCATTTTCATATATGATAGGTTAAGAGAGTTTTACCATGATAATTGATTGAAATTAGATGCTTAAGTTGTGGGTCAAGCTTGAAAATAAAGGTGAGTTCTCAATTCGTGTTATTGCTCGGGATGTTTGTTGACTTGGAGGAAAATGGTATGTAGGTATTTGCAAGATGTGTTTAAGGTTCCTCTGGTTATACAGCTCACTGATGATGAAAAGTTCTTCTGGAAAAATCTTACTGTAGAGGAGTGCCGAAGACTAGCAAGGGAGAATGCAAAGGACATCATTGCTTGTGGTTTTGACATTTCAAAGACCTTCATCTTCTCTGATTTTAATTATGTTGGCGGGTGAGTTATAAATGTAGTTTTCCCTGATATGTGCAGATTTATTAAATCATGGATTAGTTGAAGTTTAAGGGATTTTATTTAAAATGTTTAGTTATACATTAGTAAAATTAGTTGAATCTCAGGCATGGTTTTCTCTTATTCAGGAAAAAGTTCTCCAGTTTATCAAGAACATTGCACAGAATTTCTTTCCAAGATGAAGTTTTCTCACAGAAATTTTAAGTTGAGCAACTTTTAATGTGCGAGCACTTTTAATGTTTTTGGGTCTCATTCTCATACTTAAAAATGAATGACTGTTAAAACTAATTTGGGGCTTTTAGTACACATCATAATTAGAAGAGAAAATACTGAGTAAATATTTTATGTTTGAAATAAAATGTCGCACGAGAAATTTCCCAATCTCTTTTTCATTTACTGTTTTACTGTGAGTATTCTGTTGTCTGAGGATAATTTTCCTTTTCAGTTCCTTCTACAAGAACATGTGTGAGGTTGCATCACGTGTGACTTATAACCAGGCAGTTGGTATTTTTGGTTTTGCTGGGGAAGATCATATTGGAAAAGTTAGTTTTCCGCCTGTGCAGGTATAGTCCATTTCTTCTCTTTACAGAATGATCCCTAACTTTAGTTTTCGGTTACTGTAGTTGGGCTATTAGTTTGCTTCCTGGTCATTTCTCTTCTTTGCTGATACATAATGTATTGTTATCAATTACATGTAATAGCGGCACTATTCATATTTTGTTCAAAATAGGTTATTTGAACATATTTGTGAACTATTGAAAATGGAACTTAGCATCATGATGATGAAACTATATATATCCTCTGTGTATAATGCTTTATGTAAGTTTGTTTTTCCTAGTTATAATTGAATCCATTTGATTTAATAATAGTACATATTTGAATTTTTTACATGGTAATGACTGCATGTGCTTCTTTTGTCTATGCAGGCAGTTCCATCATTTCCCACTTCATTTCCTCACCTATTTTCTGGAAAAGAGAATCTCCGTTGTTTAATTCCCTGTGCAATTGACCAGGTCAGTTGGACATTGTTAGAATAAATAATCTTAAATAGGATTTATTGTATTGTGTGCTGGAACACCTAGGAGCATGCTTTAGATCTTGTTCCTAGGAGTATCTTCTAGAGTTCTCGTCTCTTCTCATTCATTGTATGTAATGTATCCCAAACTACTATAAATATGAAAACCTAAGAGAGGGGAAAATACTCAAATTCACTCTAAATCTTCTTTACTTTAATCTCAAGTGACATCAATGCTTTTATATGCTAGTTGATTTCGCTGAAGATTACCTTGTATGGCAATGGCCAGATCTGATTACTATGTATCTGTAAATTTATTCTTGTCCAAACTCTCTTCATTCCTGTAAATATTTAAAGAAAAATGTCATAAAAAGGATCTGTTCCTACTTAAAGCATTTACCATTTCTCAAATGCATGTGAACATCATGGTCTGTTATTTTCTTTCTAGCGTTCATCTTATTCTTTGTAATAGCTTTTTATGTCACATTCAGGATCCATATTTTAGAATGACGCGTGATGTTGCTCCTCGAATGGGTTTCAACAAGCCAGCTTTGATTGAATCTTTATTCTTCCCTGCATTACAGGTATTCTTGTGTTGCAAAACATGCCTACTTTATCAAATTGATTAAGAGAGCTTCTGATATTCATCATTCTGCTAACCTAATTAAACTCTTAATTCTCTCCGGTATATTTTTATTTTGTTTTATTATGAACTGTGTTTTACAAAAGCCTAAGCTGTTGGGTTAAGTATTCTGCTGCCATAAGCATTCTTGGCCACCTTTTACAATGCATTCTCTGGCCTATTGGACACCAACTTCAGCTGCCCACAAACATACAAAAGCCCACAATAAATACCTTCTTACAAACAAACTCAAAATATAATATTATGCTAACATAACTTTACGAAATTTAATTTCTTGCTACTCCATCTCGCAACGTGATCTATTTACATTGTCAACTAAGAGTTATCGTCGGATCCCTAGGCTTCGTCAACTCTTACCTACTGTGCTTGTGCATCTCTGCATGCACATTCTCATCATCTTTATTGACTGGAGTTACTAGGTCAGGCAGCTGGTCTTTGGCGTTCATTGAATTGAGAACCACCATCACTTGTCCTAGTCATATCAATTTGCACATACAAGAAAAGCAAGCATATTAAGAAAAGCATTCAGTGCAGATAATTAAACCTTAAAAATATATGGAATAATTTTCTAGATTACATAACCCTATTCAAAACCTTCAATCTATATTTCTAATTTTAAATTGCACAATCTGGAATGTATTTCAAGATTGAGCAATCTGGAGCGTCCCTCGACAAAACCAAAACATGAACTCACGATGCACAGAAGCTTATTGGCTCTTCCATGTATCTGGGGGTGGCACTGATTGGACCAAAATAAACAATGGTGGTCAGAATGGTTCATGCATATGGCACAAGCTTGGACTGCAATTTGTATGGAGGTCTAGACAGCAAAGAGAGTAGGGTTTATTTAGTTTTGTATTTGGGCAAAGGGTTTTGGGGTTTACACACATTCCATGGGAATAGGAAGGAGCATAAATTTAGTTGTGATTTTTGGGTCACTTGGAATTCAAAACCCCAAAACTATCTAATAACATAACGTATGCTAACACAAAAAGAGACATTGCTCCCACAATGCCCCATTGTGTCTTTGTTCATGAACGAGTATAGAGAGGGGAGCCACAATCATATACTACTCTGCATGTTGGGTTGGGATTTTGTTCTGTCAACCATGATCTCACATCTTTAAAATATACATGTTTGCAGGGGGAAACAGGAAAAATGTCTGCCAGTGATCCCAATTCTGCAATATATGTGACTGATTCTGCAAAAGATATAAAGAACAAGGTGATACTGATATTACTCTCTCTAAAGTTTTTTTTTTCCTGTTAATTCTGTTGCTTATCTAGAAGTCTTGTAGATTTATTTGTTCATTGTGACAAAAATTAGCAGTAGTTTCTTCTTTCTTTAAAATCTTGCTTTGTTGAGGAATCTTGGGTGACAAAGTAAATCTACTTGTTGACATTGGTGTCTGTGTAATGTGTATAATTTTCCAGAAATTATTGAAGGGCTTTCTTTCTCTTTCCCTTGGAAAAGTATTCATTCCAACTTATTACCACATACTAGATTTCATATGTAAATCTTGCTTTTCTTTACTGGATAAATTAGGATCTGTTTGGCTTGAGTACTGTTTTCTGATTTTGTTTATTTGCTTGTGCAAATAGTTGCGAAATGCCATCTTGTTTTTACTTTATGTTGTTCGTTTGCTTTACTGGATAATCTGTTTGGTTTGAGTACTGTTTTCTGGTTTTGTTTATTTGCTTGTGCAAGTAGTTACAAGATGCCATCTTGCTTTTACTTTATCTTCTTTATTTTCTTATATTTGTATAGGAAACAATGGAAACCTAGGTAGGTGTCTTTGAAAGCAGGAATCTTAAAAACAAGGTTTTTTTTTTTTTTTTTAATTATTTTGAAAAAAAAAAAAAAAAAAACATTATTTTTTTTAATGGAAAGTAGGCCCAAATACCTTAAAAATGTCA
>Ga0099822_1004695_pt1 | contig 17806 bp, 17 predicted proteins | sample CowpeawhiteBW_FD_76839 | JGI IMG/M metagenome (GOLD analysis project Ga0099822, IMG submission 76839) | Root nodule microbial communities of legume samples collected from California USA - Cow pea white BW | ecosystem: Host-associated > Plants > Roots > Nodule | place: USA: California | collected...
AAATAATGAAAATACCCAACGTTGAGCATTTTAAAGGTGAATGGGCAGGTTACAAAAAGATAAAACCTAAAATTAAAGAAATATGATTTTGTTGGAGGTAATTTAAAAATAAAAAAAAAAAAAAAAACAACAAAAGTGGTGTCAAAAAATCAAGTACAGAAGTAGAATACATGGCAATAGTTACTTATGAGCTCATATGGCTAAAAGCAACTCCTCAACGAGCTCAAATTGGAAGAGAGCTCCCAAGTGCACCTTGCACTTGACAACAAGAGAGCATTACGAATTTCCTATAATCATAGGACCAAACATATTGAGGTAGAATGTCACTTCTGAGGAAAAATTGGAGTCTAGATCACCACTAAACTTGTCAATCCTAGTGAACAATTGGCTAACTAGATCACCAAGGATCGATTACATTTGTAGTACTCATAAGCCCATACGAGTTACATGCTTCAACATGAGAAAGTGTATTACAATATAGAGATAAGAACCTAATCTTCTATAATCACGAATATCAAGATTTATATATATGCTATTAGGAATGCTTTTATTTACTCTAATGACTTTTGTTATTAGAGCATATCAAATATCCTATATTTGTTGTATTGATTCCTTTTTCTCAACATAAATAAGGCGCCTCTGATGTTTAAAAAACACACGGTTTCAATTTAATGTTTCTCTCTTACCTAGAGTTTAATATTCTTCTTGATATAGATAAATCATAATTACTATAAAAAGCAACAATGAAATTTACATCCAATTGAAAGAATAATAAGGGGTACCTCTTCATTTGATAGGAATGGTAATACAGGAATAAGAACTTCTGCGTCCTGTATACAATCAACCAACTATTAACCATAATCCTAAGTTTGAACGTGAAACTTCTAAGACGACAATTCACAATACCTTGAGTTTTGAATCATGCAACCTTTTCACGGTGCTTATTAAATCCTTAGAAGGGACCGTACCATCTGTAAGTGTATGCAACACCTGACATTTCAATGTAAAATTATCAATATTCAATATATATCAAAAATTTCAAACCAATGAAAAATTATACGTGGTTAAACAGTAAACCTGCATTAGAAGATTCTCGCTTCCGTTTGGAGGATCTGAAATAGTTTCAAGGAGATCAAGAGATGAGCCCATAGTGCGTACGAGTATTGGGATTTGTCGATGTACTGCCTGTGGCATACAAGAAATAGTGTAACTTACATAAAGAACAATAGTTGATAATATTCACTACACCCCAAATTTTAAAAATCGGAACCTGCTTCACTGCCTTTGATGTGCTTCTATAGATGACAAATATTTGGCGAAAGAGAGAATGTTTCTGCCATCGTAGAAGATCCAAATGTATTACTTCCAATCGAATAACAATACATAAGCCACACAGCATCAAAGGATGTATACTAGGGAAAATAAACAATACCTTTGTACACAAAGCAAAATACAATGACATGCACCTCTGAGCCTCAGAAACTGAATCTGGTGAGACACTCTCAGATGTGCATGATTGACGATTATCCGAAACATCTTTAGTGCTGCCACTCAATGATGATTGTTCGTTTGAAACCTTTTCAACATCAGGTCCCTGAAAATGAAAAGAGAAATGCAAACTATCATATCAAGTTCAACAACAAAAATGACATTAATTTGCCATCCAGAGGACTCACTAAAAAAATATAAATCCATTAATACCTTTTGTGAATCAGCAATGGACCCTTCAGCATCTGTTAATTCTGAAACATCACTACTCGTAACTGAGAAAAGCATTTCCTTTGCAAAATCTTCTATTTGCTGAGAAATGGATGACAAAGGATAAAGCTTATTTGCTACCTGCAAGAAGAGCTTAAATTGACAAATGCTGATTCACAGTCAACTAAGTGATTCAACAGGAATTTATACTGTGCGTACCAGACGTATCGCCTTCATACGCACTTCTTCCATATGATGCACTGCACTCTTTCATTTGAAAAGAAAAAATTCAAAATTCAGAGATCAGATGTAAGGCCAAAAACATTACAACCACAAGGGAAAACAAGGTATGAAAATTCAATCTCTATTGATTTTCTTTCTTCATATGTATAAAAATTTAAGGAGAAATGGAATGGGCAATTGTCATCAAGCCACCTCTTAAAGTTTTAAACATATGAAGAAAGAAAATCAATAGAGATTGTTTAATTATGAACAACAACCACAAGTAAAATAACACGAAAGTTTGTACAGTAAAGGTAGGATGGACAAACCTGTAAAGCAATTTGTAAGCAAGTATTTCGGATCGGAGGCCTAAGAAGAATCAAACTCCATACAGCACTTAGACCTTGAGTAACTCTATCCGCATTCAGTGACTGTAATTCCTTTTCACCTCTATCCCCATTTCCGGGAGAACACATGTTTTCTAAAATTTTAAGAACTGATTTTGGTAAATAAGGAGATTCACCAAGCAATTTACTCAATGATTTATCAGAAGGTGGAAAGGAATCTTTAAGTGCTTCTGCCTGCATTTGAAGTGAACCAAAAATCTCAACTCATGCCTTGTAAATGGAGACAAAAGAATCAAGATAGAAAACCACAGACCACAGTAAGGAGGAATTTTTCATAGACAGAAGCTGCAGTAGTGGAAGAAAAGAAGTCAGGCTCCTCTTCAGCCTCACCAAATAATCTGTAGAGGACACGTAATGTCAACTCATGTCCCTGAGACATTAGGTAATTATTGTCAACAGTGTCTATCAAGTCTATTTAGATATTAGACATCTAACTGCTAGACACATTAACTGTATAAACAAATCTATCAGATAATACATGTCCAACAACAAGATGTTTACAGTCATTCCACATACATGATTTAGCTTTTTGAGAAACAACAGTATTTGTCAGCAATCATATTTTATTATACCATATTTCACAGATTATAATTAAAGTGTGTAATGTGAATATACTTGAATCATAAGGAACTAATTATATTAAGTATAGCAGGACTTACACACAAAGCTAACGAGATCACAATTTATTTTTCAAACACTTAAAGACAGGTGCACTGACCGCACTGTAGTGCATGTGGATGATATCATTGTCAATGGTGATAAATGGAAGGAACAAAAACTCTTAAGTCAACATTTAGCATTCCAGTTTGAGATAAAAACTCTCAAGAGGCTGAAATATTTTTTGGGAGCTCCAAGAAAGGTGTCACAGATTTGCTTAATGATGCGGATATGACAACTTGTAAATCTACAAGATGGTGTAAATCTACAAGTATTCTAAGCTTAGTTGGGAAATCAATTTATGTCTCATCTCATGCAAGGCAAGATATTACATCTGTTGTTGGTTTGATCGGCCAATTTATGCACTGTGCAAGAGAAGCCAGTTCATAGGCCACTTATAGAATTTTGCAACCTCTTAAGGTGACACCAGGTAGAGGAATTTTATATAGAAGAAATGGGAATACAGATACTTGAAGCCTACATTGACTTTGACAATGCAGGGACATTAACTGAGGAGATCTACTTCTGTAAATTGTACCTGTCTTGGAAGAAACTTGGTAACTAACTTGGAACGCAAAATGTTATAGCATGATCTAGTGTTGAATCTGAATTTCGTGCAATGACAAAAGGTATATGTGAATTTGCTTTGGCTGAAAATGGTCTTACAAAACTTGAAGATTAATTGGGAATGGACCTAACGAAGCTCTATTGTGATAATAAATCACAATACCCCATAATGTTGTTCAGCACGATTCAACAAAACACAATGAAGTGGACAGACATTTTTTCAAGGAAAAGTTGGACAGTGGTTTGATTTGTACTCCACATGTACATTCCTCCACAAGGTCAACATGCAGATATTCTTTCTAAAGGATTAGAGAGATGTAAAATCATTCAGTTATTCAACTGGATGTTAGTTTATGTTTACCTTTCTCTTCCATATTCTTTTCTAATAAGCAGCCCAGTTTTTGATTAATATGCAAGCAAGGAATGGAAAACAATTATTCTCTAGCCTGAGGAGGAGTGTTAAAAGTGGAGTAATTTATGTTTGTTATTTGTTTCTGAGTATTTAACTAGGTCCAATGTACTTTAGGAAGTTGTGATAGTTGAAAAGAGTTGTAGTACCTATGTAACCCTTCTGATTATTAATAGATCGATATGCTGGGTGGAAACCCAACTCAAGCATATTCAGAAAATACGCCCTTTGTCTCTTATCTCAAACTTCGTTTCTTTCTCTTAACAAAGATCAATTCTAAATCTAATACGACTAAACACGTTTCTTTAACCCTTATATTCTCCACATCCAGCACGCCAGACATTTCTTCTTTGATGAAACACGTATGACAAAATTGAACTGATTTGGATAACATATCTCTAATGAAAGCTCTACAAGTTCAGCTTTTCAAAATGCAATTGAGCTAAGGCCAACACTTTCAAAACCAGTTCATAATTGATTTTATGCAAATACAAGTCTACTCTTTATCGGAAAGAAAAAAAAATTATAGACACTTTAGGATGTCTGTAAACATGAAATTGATGGAACATGTGGGAAAAAGGAAGGAAGATAACATGTATATTACACTTCATATCTTATAATTATTAGCCACCGACAAGGAGCTGCGTCAAAGCTAAAAAGTAAAAAAGTTGATAGAGAAGCAATAACATTTGAGACAAGAGCTCACCTCATGACTAGTGTAATCAATCAAAATATGCTTCTGTAATAGTTGCCATGGGTCTAATTCCAAGGGAAACTGCATAGAAAAAAGAGTGCATGGTATCAATTACAAAGTTGGTGGAAGAAAATATACACCCATAAACCGTTAGAAGAAAGAATTGATATTGAGATCTTAAGGACGTCTGAATTACATAAGTTGAAGCATTTAAGAATAAAAAAAAAAAAGGATGGTGATTGTTAGCAACATCAGAAAATCAAATGTCCAATGAACAATAACAATGTATTAAACTACTGATGAACTTTAGATCCTAATTTCTTGAAAATAAGAACTGTAAGACAGGTAAAATGATAAACCAGAATCCAATTCTGAAGGAAGTTTTGCATGTGCACAACTTGTCTGCCAATTTGATCTTTGTTCACAAGCTTACAATCGATTTACACTGTTTGGTGTTTTTTAATCCTATAACTTGCCAATTTCAGGATCAGGGAACGAGGAAGCTGATTGGACTTGCTAAGGAAGCCCATGGACTTTACCTCCTAGAAGATGTTAACAGGATGCATAGCACTAAGAGTGATGTGTGGGGACCCTCTAGAATTTCAAACTTATTTGGGACTCGTTGGTTTGACGATTGCACTCAAGGACCATCAATATTTCTCTCGAAACAAAAGAGTGAAGTGGGCCAAGTTTTCAAAAGCTTCATCCAAACGATTAAAAATCAGTTTGGGTCAGTCATTAAAAGAGTTCATTTAGATAGTGCCAAAGATTATTTCAACCAAACATTATTCTCCTTCAATGAACAAGAGGTAATTCATGAATATTCTTGAGCAAACAACCCACAACAAAATGGAGTGGCAGAATGAAAATTTTGGCACCTCATAAATGCAACTTGAGTCTCTTTTCTCTATAAAAGTGGCCCAAAACAGTATTGGGGAGAAATTGTCCTTACTGCTACCTATTTGGTCAAGCTTCTACTCTCCATAACACTAAACAATAATGGTCTCATTCAACTATTTTCCAATTTCTTCCTAGACCTTGGAACAACAAATCTTCTTGTACGTCCAGTTTTTGGCAGTGTATCCTTTGCTCATGTTCATTATAATCATAGGGGGAAACTTGATCCTCAGGCTATTAAGTGCATATTTATTGGTTACTCACCAACCAAAAGGGATACACATTAAAGTCATCGTAAATTTTATCAATAGGCAACAGTTATACAATACAAAAGAAGAATAAATCGAGTTGGATCTTCCATGCTTCTAAGGACCAAAATTCAGTTTAAAAAAAATAAAGTTCCAACAGAGAGCACCTAAATATTTGTCATTTTACAACTGAAATATAAAATTAGAAAATTTCTAGATAGGATTTTCACCTCAACTCCTAAATAAGCAAGGATTGAAAAACGGACTTTGGAACCTCCAGCTGCAGCTATTTGCTTATATGCATCAATAATACGCATAAAACATGATTTTTGCAAATGATCCTTTTGTTCATCTTCAAGTTCAACAACAGGAGCAATCATCTTTGGCAAGATTAAACGGGAAGGCAACACAACTGAAGTAGCTGTTGACGACACCATGCTATTGACATCTCTAACAGCCGCTTTTGGGCTCAGCTCCTCAGATCTATCTGTTGATACTGATGGAGCTAAGTTCAGGGGTGACCTCAGATCCAAACTTGTATCTTGCTCTTGGCTGCCATCTTCTAGGCCCACTTCAGTGGAAGCCAATAAAGAAGGATCAAAACTTTGTGATAAGGCATCACTCCGACCAAAAGAATCCAGGCCAGGAATTCCGCTCTCTGAGTTTCCAACATCATGGATGTCAGGAGGCATAGTTGTACAGCCATTCTCCACTCCAGGTATACTAGCATCAGAAGTTGGAAAATCAGTAGGAGATGGTACATTTTCAGATACAAGATTCATGCCAGAGTGAACAGCACCACTATTGACAGCAGTTGCAGAAATTTCTTCCTCCCCTTGTGACTTCTGTAATACGTATATCAAAGTCTTACTCAAAATACAATTCTCAGAAATATGCTAAAAAATAGACAGACCAAATGTATAATAAAAGGGAAAGATAAGAAAATGTAAAAATAAAAGGTAAGGCCTAAAAAAATGTCAGATAATTAATTAATTATTATACCTCAATCTCATTTGAAACTGATTGTTGTGCATCAAGAAGGGAAGCTATTGGTGGAAAAGTACTAGAAAGTGACATAACAGCGGCTACAAATGATGGTGGATATTTAGCCTTGTCATCAGAACCAATCATATTAATGTCTTGCAGCTGTTCATTTCCTTCAGTATTAGGGAATTTTGGAGGTAAGTTTTGCATATTTGCCATCACCACCTCAGCTAGCAAGTCGGCAGAAATACTTGAGATGAGAATCTCAAGATGCCCAACAGCTTTTTCACCTTGAGCAATCAAAGCACCAAATGTGGCAACAAGCTGCCGTACGGGCCCATTATCCATATCTCCTTTTGAAGATGCTGGTACATTTGAAGGAGTCTCATCCTGAGAGTTGGAAATGGTACGTTCATCCAACTCTTTCTTAGGTTCTTCCAAAGCATCAATTGTTGCCCTGACACGTTTTCCAGGAACATCTTCAGCTAAATCACCTTCAATTTGTGATCCAGATCGTTTTCTTGCCAAATTACTGTGTACTGAATCATCAGAATTTATTGCAGGTTCCTCTTCCTGAAATAAAAAATGGTAAGGAATACCGTGATGTCCTGCTATTATTAAATGCTATTTAAAATATTTCTTTTTATCTGCAATAATCCATGCATAACCACAACCATTTCTGTTATTGCAACCACAATGCCAACTGTTTATTTGGAATTTTAACATTTGCTCCTATTTCAAAATATTTCCCATTTATGGTAAAAGCAAAGATTAAATTAAGGCGGCGATAAAATAGCTTCAACTTATGGAATATAACAGCATTGAATTTAATTACATACTATTGGAAGTGGAAGTATAACACTGAGAATAGACAGAACATAACCCCCAACGCAAACTCAAGTAAGAAAGATTGGCCAAGTCATTATAACAAATACTTCTGCCATATTCCCAGCCAACATGGAATCTAGGAACACCTCTCATGCACAGAAATGGACATTCGCAAGTGAATATGCAAGACTAGACATTTGCAGTGGGAGCCCCAACTAGGATAGACTCTAATATCAGATTAGAATTCAAAATGTACTAACTGTAAGTCAAACTGAAGGATAGATAAAGAGAAAAAAAAATAAAAACTTCTCAATGTCATTATAAGTATATAAATAAGTCCAAACCTGACCTTGCAAGTCAATTTTGTGAGATTGTGTTAAACTTAAAGTCCATTTTCTAAGACTCTCAATACTAGACACAACCTCTGTAAATGCATTGGAAAAAACAAAAATAGCCTCCAATCCCAAATGACAATGTTTCAATTGAATTTTACAGAAGTGCCATTGGACAGGAAAATTTGTCACCAAACATACAGTGTGCAGCAGGACAGTCTTATTTTTTATATAAAGTTTACACTCCATTAATTCCTTTCTTTTCATTCCAATAATTTCGAGATACCAGAAGTCTAATAGAGTTGGAAATAAATAATTAATGTCATCTTACTTTTCTAAAGAAGCAAAAATGATGGAACGAAACCCATTCTCTAAAACTAAAATTTCTAAAAAGTACCATCTATGTCTTCTGTAAAAAAAAAAAAAAGAAGAGGGAATTGAAACTATCAATTCAGTTGTCAATCTATACATACGGATACAGCTAATATTCGATCCAGCCAAGACACAACCTCCATACTTACATGTTCAGAGATCAAATATGTAATAAACAAAAGAATAATTAATAATGATAAAAAAATAAACTTATCAGTAAGAGATTGTGCTTACCTTGATAACAGGTTGATCATCCTTCTCTCTCTCAATGCTTCCATTGCTAGATGAGATTAGGTGGAACACCCGATCTGCCTTTCCTTCTGACTGTATTTCCTTCAAGGCCCCTGCCAAACGATCTCTCCACTACCAAAATACAACAATCAGTTTTCCACAATAACACCATATCAGACCAAATGACTTAATATATACACCAATGTAATCAATTGCACAAAATGGAAAAAGCCAACAACATCCAGCAATAGCATCATGTGGAATAGAGAAAACCACATGATGTGTACATAGAACAATCTCTTTGTATTTTCCTATATATAAATGCACAATCATATGTGATCTATTAGGGATTCAGCCAATGCCTCTCTCTCTTTATTTTGTACTGTATAAGTCCAGGGCACTCCTCGACCTTACAAAGTACACGGCCTGAACGAGCACATGTCGGCCCTCTAGGACGACATGTACCCAACTCACGCCAACTAGCCGAGACAGGACCTTTACTATTCAGAAAAATCAAACCCAAGGTTAATTACATTAATCCAATTATAGGTAATTAGTGTCTTGGGCCAAAGCCCAACCAGGTAAGGCCCATGAATAATAGTATAAGGAGCATGTTTTACGAAGTACATTCAATATGTATTCATTAGCATTTATTACCCTCTGACACATCAAACTAACTTTGGCATCATAATATCTTCTGTAGGCACATCCCCTTTAGGGTTCAAGGACGAGTACCTTTGGAGTCCGAGGATGCATACCCTTTGAAGTTGTGACACTTGAAGTACTTTAGAAGACTAGTCCGTAAAAACATATTTTAATAGTTCAAATATAATATAATATAATATAATATATATATATATATATATATATATATATATATATATCATTTATGTATTATAAAAAAAATAAGTTGTTTGCACATTAAACTAAAATACATATAAATTGGCATAATACCAACTAAAGTTCAATTGCCTCAAGACTCAAGAGATGACAAGACGATACAGGTTAATGCCAAAACCACAACAATGATAGCAGCTGTGATTGTGAACGGAATCACAAATGCAGATCTGGGACTTCTGCAATGCAATAACACTATACCAATACAGTGCCAACTGTTTAATACCATATGCACAAATTATTCATTTTAACGAAAATGTCAATTAGTGCTCTCAGTGGCAGAATATGGTTGGAAGGTAAATGTAAACAGATCATTGTGACAAGTAGCTCATCATTGTGGGTATCCCTTTGCAAATTACCTATGGCAGCTGGTAAAAAGCCCACCACACAACTACAGCAGTAATGCTACAGTAAAACCATTAACAACAATGAATATAAAAATATTCAAAGAAGCTGTTTGATACTTTCAGCTCATGAGCATTACTAAAAAACAAGTGATTATTTCTCTAAAACAAGCTAGACCAAACAATTCAATGTAAAACTCATTGATACACCCAACACGGATCACTCGATACAGATTTTGTTGTTCTCAGCTAAACCAAACACACAAAAACAACATTATCAATGATAGTATTCCTAATGTTGAATTGTAGGAAACTAAGAGACATTGAACGAAAACTGTTTTTGAGACAACAGAGATGCTTTATTTATATTAAAGAAAGGGAACCAATACAACAAATAGAAGAGATTTGGTACCCTCAAATAATAAAGAAATGATAAGGGAATATAGAAACAACCTTAATAGAGCATATACATAGGCTTAATTAGTAATTTAGTCCTTATATTTAGACCTATGTAAAAAGTCTAGATATTCCTGGTGATAATGGATTTGCACCTTATTTCTATAATTATAATCCTAAAGCCAAAGCATATAAGTCATATGTCCTCAGTTTGCCGCATATATGATTAATCTTTGGTCCTCTTCACAATATGTAATCAACTCTTAACTACAGTTGACAATTCTAATTATGATGTATTTAAGTAAGCCAACCCTCTCCTATTTTCTTGTTTCATTATTCCTTCACTTCACGATTGTCCCTAAACAAACTTTCTTGCTTGCATTTAGCAATGGTTCTCATATCCTTAACAAATATAGGAATAGTCTTTTGTCCAAAAATATACAAGCAATTATTTATGAGGGTAATAAAATCTTTTTAATTAATCCTAGTTTTATTGTATTATAATTGTTCAAATGTATGCATATGATAATGTGATAATGAGAAAGACTACAATTATGAAAAAGTGGAAATGCGGTTTCTCAGTCAAGGACACCACGACCACCTCAAGAAGGATGGCAGCCACGTCCCTACTGAAAAAGCTGAATAGTGGAAATAGGCAGATATCCAACTATGTGCTCTATTATGGCAGTCGGTGGAACCACGACTTTTAATGTCCCTCCGAGCCTTCAAAACATGCCACTTGTTTTGGAATAGGGCTCAGAATATCTATGCAAATGATATCCAGCGTCTCTATGATTCGGCGAACAAGTTGGCATCTCTAAAAATTACTAACCATGATATGATCTCGTTCATGAATGAAGCTCAATCTGTTGCGGAAGAACTGTGAGTGTTCTTGGAAGTCGACTCTCTAGATGAAATAAAGAAAAAGCTTGACAAGTATTATAAGGTGATGATCCTCTGCGCTATACATCCAGACTTTAATCATATCAAAGATCAACTTTTGACCTCTCATGAGGTTCCTTCAATGGACACTTTGATCACCCGCATGATATGTGTTCCAACTCCTCAAACTTCGAAAACTCTTACTGTTTCGGGAGTCCTTAGTGCACGTACTGTAAAAGGATGGGTCATACCCAAGAAAACTGTTACACTTTACATAGTTTTCCTACCAAAACAGCCAATGTCTCCCAGGCAGATACTATTGACTCCAAGTTCATTGAGGACGAGTATCAAGAGTACCTACGACTCAAGTCCAACAGCTTGGCACAGTCATCTCAAGCTCAAAGTACATCAAGTACTTGTATCTCTCAATCCATGGAAGGTCGCAATTCAATGGTAATTGATTATGGTGCTTCTGACCACATTTCTAGTAATACCTCCTTGTTCTCAACCATTTCATTTCAAGAAAAATCTCATTTTATAACCCTTGCGAATGGTTCTAAAACTTCCTCAAAGGGAATCGGTCAAGCCATCCTGTCTCGCTCCTTAAACCTATAATCTGTCCTTTTTGTCCCTAATTGTCCCTTCAATTTAATTTCCTTAAGTCAGTTAACCAAAACATTGAATTGTTCTGTAACCTACGATAACAAATTTTTTCTTATACATGAGCGTGGTTCAGGGAGACAAATTAGAGAAGGATATGAAGCGGGCGGATTATACAATTTTGGATCTCGTCCACAAGTGTCATGTGTTGCAGCTCTCAATCCTAAAATGTTACATGATCGACTTGGCCACCCTCATCTGTCCAAATTAAAGAAAATGTTTCATGATCTTAGTGGTCTCCAGACCTTAGAATGTGAGTCATGTAAACTAGGAAAACATGTTAGATCTACCTTTCCTAAAAGGTCTCAATCAAATTGTACTTCTAGTTTTTCTGTCATCCATTCCGATATTTGGGGACCTACCTGTGTCTCATCTTTTGGCTTTAGGCATTTTGTTACATTCATTGATGAATATTCGAGATGTACTTGGGTTTATCTTATGAAAGCTGAATTGTTATCCATCTTCACATCCTGTTTGAATGAAATCAAGAATTAATTCGGTCAAGTAATCAAAATCTTAAGTGACAATGCCAAAGAGTACTTTTCATCTTTTTTTTCTAACGTTTTGAGTTCCCATGATATCCTGCATCAGTCTACTTGTCCTCATAAGCCACAACAAAATGGTATACCAGAAAGAAAAAATAGACACTTGGTTGAAACTGCTCGTACCCTTTTGCATAGTGTCAATGTTCTTGTCCATCACTGGGGAGATACCATCTTAACTGCATGTTTTCTCATTAATTGGATGCCATCTTCCTCTCTCAATCATCAGGTCCCTTTCTCCATTTTGTTTCCAGATAATCCTCTCGTTCACATTTCTCCTAGAGTTTTTGGTTCTGTATGTTTTGTTCATGACATGTCTCCAAGGTTAGACAAGCTTTTTGCTCGCGCTCTCAAATGTGTTTTCTTGGGCTATTCATGACTTTAAAAAGGTGAGAAATCCACATCCCATTTATAATTTTCTTAGCTATCACAGATTATCACCTTCCTATTGTTCTCTTTTATCCTCATTGTCTTCTATTGTTATTCCCAAAAATGTGAATGAGCACTTGATCATCCTGGATGGCGACAAGCCATGATTGCAGAGATATAGGCTCTTGAAAGTAGTCATACTTGGGAGCTCGTGCCCCTCCCATCAGGCATGAAGGTTGTTGGTTGTGGATGGGTGTAAGCAGTTAAAGTTGGCTCTGATGGTCATGTTGATCGGCTCAAAGCCCAATTAGTTGCAAAAGGGTACACTCAGGTTTATGGCCTTGATTATTGTGACACTTTCTCTCCCGTGGCCAAAATGACTATTATTCGCCTCTTCTTTGCAATGGCAGCAATTCATCATTGGTCGCTTCATCAATTGGATATCAAAAATGCCTTCCATCATGGTGATCTTGAGGAGGAAGTTTACATGGAGCAACCTCCTGGGTTTGTTGCTCAGGGGGAGTCTAGTATGGTATGAAAATTGCATAGCTCTTTATATGGCCTCAAACAATCACCACGAGCTTGGTTTGGAAAATTCAGCTCCCTTGTTCAAAAATTTGGGTTAAGACGCAGTGACGCAGATCACTCAGTCTATTACTCACATACCTCTCCCGGGAAATGTGTCTACCTAATAGTATATGTTGATGATATTGTCATTACAGAAAATGATATTGTTGGATTATCTCAACTGAAGAAGCACTTGTGTAGACATTTTCAAACCAAGGATCTCGGAAACCTCAAATACTTCTTGGGCATTGAAGTAGCTCAGTCAAAAAATGGATTTGTAATCTCTCAAAGGAAGTATGCTCTTGATATATTACAAGAAACAGGCATGATTAACTACAGACCAATAGACAGTCATATGGACCCAAATCAGAAGTTAACATCAGAAGAAGGCGAATTATTCTCCGATCCAGAGAGATATAGGAGGCTTGTTGGAAAGCTAATTTATCTCACTATTACGAGGCCTGGTCTATCTTTTGTAGTTGGATTTGTTAGTTAGTTTATGCAGGCTCCATGTCTTGGACATTGGAATGCCATCATTCGTATTTTAGGGTACCTCAAGAAGGCTCCAAGACAAGGTTTGCTACATGAAGATAAAGGAAATGTTCAAATCTCCGGGTACTGTGATGTTGATTGGCCACGCTCCCCTATTGAAAGATGCTCTACTACGGGATATTGTGTCTTCCTTGGAGGAAATGTTATCTCTTGGAAAAGTAAGAAGCAAAATGTAGTGGCCAGATCAAACCACGGAAGCTGAATATCGGGCAATGGCATCTCTCACTTGTAAACTTGTATGGGTAAAACAATTTCTTCGAGAGCTTAATTTCTGTAAAATTCTGACCATGAAGATGTACTGTGACAACCAGGCTGCTCTCCACATTGCATCAAATCCAATGTTTCATGAGAAAACTAAACACAGAAATTGACTACCACTTTGTTCGAGAAAAATTGATGACCAAGGAAATTTGTACCGAGTTCGTTGGGCCAAATAACCAACTTGCAGATGTGTTGACCAAGTCATTAAGAAGACCTCGGATTGAGTTCATTCGTTCCAAGCTTGATTCATACAATTTGTAAGCTTCAGCTTAAGGGGGTGTGTTAGAATTATTACTTCTATTCAGTATCATTAACCCTATGTATAGGGTCTAGAGTGTGGGAAACCTCTATTGTTGTATCTAATTCTGCACCTAGGGTCCTAGTGCAATCTCTTAGTCTTCTATGTACTTTGTATAAGTTTTTCATTATAAATAGAAGAAAGTGAGAGTAGTCCCATAAGCCCACTACTCATATATTTTTCAGTCTCAATCTCAAGTAAGGGAATGAGATAAATTATCAATATGCCCCACTGAGATAGTCTTGCTAATAACTTGGCAACTCTCACAACATTCGATGAAATCTTCATATGTTGTGTGAGCCAAATCAGTTGTTAGTGTAAAAGCAACAGGTGACTCAACAATAGATGTCAAGGCAATATAGGGTGAACAGAGAGGGTTCTTGTGCAGCTTCCTACACTTATCAATGGTTTATCCAATGCATTATCAACGGTATGTTCATCACATTTTTGACAACTTTTAGAATTACCTATGTGAAAGCATCTAGAACTATTATTTTTTTATACAAAGGCAATAATTTCCCTACAAATGAAGAATGTGCCAAAGTTGAAAAATTTGACTCATCCATCTTCTCAATGCCAACAATGTGGTTAGAAAAGGATGGAGAATTTGCTGTGGATGTTGATTCGTTGCTAGAAGATTTTTCTTGGAAAATAAAAAAAAATAATAATAAAGTAATTCAAGAGAGAAAATAGATTGAGCCACCAAACAAACTCGATGGAGCAACCACCACAATGGTAGGGTCATATGAAGGAGGCATCCTGGGAGTAGGTTGGTCAACCATTAGGCATCATTGTATGCAACGATTGGAGTTGTGGAGCAAGAGAGACGACATGTGTGAAGGTATGTGGATGGGGTCGTTCATGTCGGCATGTGTATAGTTTGGATAGACTAGTTCAATAGTATCCAAACCCTACGTTCACCAAAGCAAATGGATGACTCTAGAAAACTTCTGAAAGACAACACTGAAACTGTGCACATTAACCTAAAAGAAAGGTTAACCAAAAGAATAACTTTCGGAGACAATGGGTCTACCTAGACAACATGCTTTTGAAACAGTCCAGGATAACATGTTGAATTATAGGAAAGAGAGAGACATTGATCTAAAACCATGTGTTTCTGAGACAACATGGATGCTTTATTTATATTGACAAAGAAAATCAACACAATAAATAGAAAATTGAAATCCTTTATTAATAAAGATATTATACAGAAATAAGTGAAAACAATAATACATATATAATCTAGATATTCCTTATCATAAAGGATTTGTACCTTATAGGAATAGGAATATAAAAGTATACCTTGTAACATGCTACCTAGAAATTTATAAACATTGACATGAACCCAAAGCAAATTAAATAATAAAATTAAACTTTACACAACAAGTAAACAATATAAGTTAAACACATTTCATCCAATAGAATTACCGGAGCAGCACTTGGATGTGTACATTTCGAGCAAGTAAGAAAGGCATTCTTCAAAGCAAGATGTGCAGCTGATACACAGAACCCATTAACAACAGTGCTGGAAGGTTGCAAACTAAGCAAAACTGGCAAGATGCGGCCATAGAATGCAGGCCTTTCATTTGCAATAGCTGAAAGACTGGTATAGACCAATAACGAAGTCAATATTAATTAAGCGCCAATCAGATCAATGAATTTACAGTGTTAAAAGTAAGTAGTAATTGTAGGTAATAAAAAAATGAATTTCCAGTCTTAGAAAATCCTTAGATTTTCAAAATCTGGATCAGTTCTCTTCCAAACAAAAACCATTCAGTTAAGATGATTATATATTACATTAAAAGAAGTGAGTCAGTCACATTGGACAGAAAACCAAAGGGTGTAAAGAAAAATATCAAATACCTTTTAATCAGCACAATGATAACTGAGTTACTAAGGGACTTCACATTTGAAAATCTGAGTTGATCAAGCAAGAGACCCACACTATGGCTAGCTTCAATTTTCAAATCTCCAATATTAAGTACTGGATGACCACGCCTCAGCCATGATATATTAAATTCTACAGGCTTTCCTACAAAAGAGTGAAAAGTCATAAAAGCACATAATTGAACGATTATAAAAACAAAAATTTTGGCAGTACCATTTTTTCCAACCAGACTCAAAATGTAATACCTTGATGAGAAGTAGGCTCTGAGGAACCACTAGGATCAGGAGTGTAAAGACGAACAACTGCCTCAACAAATTTCAGTGCCAGGAGCTTAGCACCACCACTTCCATGCTTTCAAACATGTTACGAACGACAACCATCAGACCATAAACCAAAACAGGAAACTTCAGACTTTCAATGAGAGCAATTACTTACTTGAAAAGCTATTGAGTATACTTTTTCTTTGAATTTAAGCATCCATTCCCATGCAGATTCGAGTGCACCATCTAAATCACTAGAGTAAAGACCCTAAAACAAAATAAAACCAGAATGGGAATGCTCATATCTTCAAATGAGTACCATGTGAACATTAAAATACGAAAGATAACTACTGTCAGATATTAAGTTTTTTAAAGTATAACTACTAAACATTTGCCAGCATTTTCTTATTCGTCTTCTGATTTCTGTTTTTGTAGAGGCCATGAAATTATGAATAGCATACATGCTTTATAACTTTATACAAGATGTTCTAGACTCCTAGTTATAATGCTTTCATTGATAGAAGACAAATGCTTAAAAACTTTGAAGCATAGAACCAGATATGGGTATTAACTAATAATGTCACCTTCCCTCACTTTTCCTCTTCTTGAAACAAATAAACATCAAATTCACTAACCAAGGTTTCTGTTACTTTACAGAAAATACAACTGCAGTCACAGTTGCAGTTTCATTGCAAACCTTGACACTGTGGGAAATTACAGGAAAACATGGTCACAGTTGTGACCAATATCTCAATTGTGGTCCTTTTAAAACCATGATTCCGTTCCAGAAGGTATAACATTATCCATTAATGAAATCAACCTAACATCTATCCCAACATGTTGAAAAGAAAAATAAAACTAAATACTCAAATTCCTATTCAGTTGCACAAATTTCAAAACAAATTCACACAATCCAAATCCAGAGCAATCACACCAACACAAAGCCAAAAATAAAGATAAGTGAACAACCACCAACCACACTCATCACCAATTTCTTTGCAAAATTGTAAATTCATCCCCCTCTCAAAACAGAGCTCGCACCTGAACCACAATTTTCTCAAGTGTGCCACGAAATAACTCAATTCCACACAGAAGAGCTTGCCGAACCACAGCCGGTGTGTCGTCATTCAGTACCTCAATTAGGACAGGCACAATGTCAGACAAAAACTCGGTATTCTTCAATCCAATCTCACCAAGCATCCTGAAACCAGATAGAGAAAAAAAAGGGTTCAGTTCAAACTTCAATTCCAGGCGCCAACGCAAAAAAAAAAAAAAAAAAAAAAAAAATGTGTTTGGTTTTAAGAATAAAAAAATAAAAAAAATTTTAACTGTTCCACTAAGCGC
>Ga0099822_1004697_pt1 | contig 17803 bp, 8 predicted proteins | sample CowpeawhiteBW_FD_76839 | JGI IMG/M metagenome (GOLD analysis project Ga0099822, IMG submission 76839) | Root nodule microbial communities of legume samples collected from California USA - Cow pea white BW | ecosystem: Host-associated > Plants > Roots > Nodule | place: USA: California | collected...
ATATATATATATATATATATATATATATATATATATATATATATATATATATATATATATATATATATATTTAAAAGGTTAATAAACGTGGTTGGTTTTGAGAATGCAGTTAGGGTATTGGTGGTTTGACTAGTTTATTCACAGAAATAATATAAAAATTTTAGAGGAAGTTTTAGGGGAAAAATAGTTCTCAAAAATATCTACACCAAACCTCATATGCCCTTTATCTATCTATTTATCTATCCCTATATATGCATACGTGATATATATATATATCATATAACATAATGTAATAAATACAAATAAGTAAAACTAGTGTATGTAATTGTAGGAAAGTAAGCTTGTATTTTACAAATTATGCTGGTATTTCATAACAGCCTCTAGGCAAAAAATGGATGAATTCAAGTTACAACCACGATAAATCAAAGCATAAAAGGAGTTTCCTATCACAAAGAATGAGAGACAAAATCAGACAGATAATATGTTCATAATCCACAACAAAGATAAAAGTGCGACAGCAGAAGACAATAAGAAGAAACTAGGAGTAGTACTTATGTCAGAATAAGCAAGCAAAAGCTTCAAGAGTGTTAGACAAAGACGACAATAAGAAGATCCCTGTTATATTATGATAGAGACAAATCAAGCAATAGTTAAGGCTGAGATGAGAAACAGGGTCAGGTTAAATGGGATTCACTTAAAATCCAGAGGAAGATCAAGTCCGCGGAGATTGCATGACCTTGGATCAGGTAGATCACATTAAGAATCTTACAGAAAAACAGTCCCGCAACAAATCTTGAACATGATTAGGCAAGAAAACCATTGTATCATATGAGTATGTGATCTTTACAAAAATTTTAATAGCATTGGATTAGATTTCTTCAGTTACATATATCCTCTCTTCCTTCTATCCTTTTTTCAACTCTGCATCAATTTTTTTTCAATTATAGTAAAAGCTGACAAATTTCTTCATTTTCAGATCATTAGTTTCACCAAATAGATTTAGAGATGAAGATAACAACCATTGAATACATTTATCATCATTTTAGTAACGGATATTGGAAAAACTGCAAAAAGCATGCCTCTATTTATACCTTTCATCTAAGGAAATGATTCTTGGAAATGACAAAATAAAGTTAACACTAACAAACAATATGAGGTCTAGCATGCCAGACAGTGAACCTAATCATACAGCACAGAACTCAAAAAGAAGACGAATGAAATTTGTACCCTGAATAACAACTTCTTACCATGAGAAATTGGTTGGATAGTTTTAATGCCAAAGAAATTATGAGTTAAAAACATAACTCTAATCTTCTACCAAAAAACAAACATATAAAATTGAGCTCGGCTAGTATAGAAATGCACCTGATGTTTGACAATGGTATTGATCTCACTAACTTCAGAAGCATTATCTTTCAAAACAGAAAAAATATCTTTTATATCCTTTGGACCTGAAAACAGAGATTGTCGATGAACTTTCTTTCATGATATTAATCAAGTATTCAAGAAGTATAATCTGTCACAAAAATACAATAAACCAAGTAAAGCCTCAGCAGACAAGAAAGACCACTAAACATACTTGTCCGAACAACTAGAATAGAAAGGACAAGGCAATGCCCAAGAATAAGTCTCTCTCTAGAGACCACTGCCTGCCTCTCCACAAGAGAACCTCTTGAATCAAGAATAAAGCGCTCACACTGAAGACCACCCAAACCAGAAGGTTCTTCTCTATTGAGTTCCTACATTCAGAAAGCAAATTCTTATATAAAACTATGTTTACAATTAAGGTTAATCCAAAAGTTACATATTCACATAGCATCATATATAAGATACTCTAGTCAAGATTAAGAAAATAAACCACCACATTGGTTGTTAACTTGGCAATCCTATTATGCTTATAAGATTAGATAGTTTATCGATCATGTTTCTTTCAAGAGACAATTAACATAGTAATCAACCCCAGCGTACCTGACACATACTTGTGCATCAAAAAATGTCTTCAATTAGTTACAGTATGAAAAAGTATGTTTAAGTATTTTTAAACCAAATCACTACAAATGTATAAATATTAATTATTACGACCAATTATGTTAAATTTTAAGTGCTTTAACAGATGTAAGCCACAACTCAGGCAAAGTCTGTTAAAGCCACTATATGAAGAACATCTGGTCAACTCTGACAATAGCTTGCCTCTCCTTGAAAGTGGCAATAAACAATACCCACCTTCTAAGAGGCTTTACCATAAATCAGAATATAATCTTGGAAGTTACAGAACAAAACATTAAATAATACTCATTACAAATCAAACCTTGATAAGAGAAATTAACCGCTGCCTAAGTCCAGAACTGATAAGATCTTCTAGATACTTCTGAATGTCTACCAATATATCATCTTGCAGTCCCTGATCTAGCACCACAGCCTGCCAAGAAAACAATACAGAGGTATTAACCACAAGATAAATAATTAAATAATGGCCAAATGAACTTGAATGATTCCTTAAACAGAAAAAAAATACCCTTAAGAGCAAATGGAGGGCTGTTATCAAATCTCTTCTCTCTGTGTACCAGAGTCCTGCCGCAAGCCGTAAAATTTCCAGTGGTTCCCTTCCCATTAAGCCCCACTACAGATAAAACCAAAGCAAAGAATTAAATAAAAAAGATGCACATGTATTGACAATATCATTCATGGGATCATGGTTTCTCAGTCCAACATAAAACCAGGAAAATTAAATGCACTAAATAACCACAACTAAAACTAACTCATCTCTAAACTAAACCACCTTCAACATTTCCACTCAGTTCTTAATTTTAATAAAATTATATGAATTATTTTCTTTACTAAAACCACAATTTAAAATCAATAGCAAATGATGATGAATCAGGTAACAATAAAAATAAAAAATTTATGTACCCAAATCATATGGCCATCCATTGTTTGTGCCATTAACTCTGTTAATGTATATAAAGCAAATAAAAAGTTGAAGTCTACCTCTTGATTAGCTGATACAAGCAAACGAACAGAATCTACTTCATTGAGATGGAGATCATCACTCAACTTGAGCGCCTACATGTCATATAAGCTGTCGTTAGGAAAAAGGAAAGATAAAAACCGCAATAAGACCCCAAACAAAATGTGCACACATATGACTAGAGATGTCAATTTGACCCAGCCCACAGGGCTTGGTCCTAGCCCACATGGGTTGGGGCCAAAAAAACCCACAAGGCCAAAAAGCTCCCAATTAATAAACCCATAGGGCCAAAAAGCCCATAGGGCCAGCCCATGGGCTTCCTTTTTAAACATGAAAAATATATTATTTTCTTAAATATATTATTAAAATTTTGGATTGGGTTGGCCTGTCTGTCTCAAGAATCGACCTTGCACCATTAGTCTCGTAAATCGGCCCGACTCGACAAATATTGGTCGTCAGATCGGTCGGTCTCAAGCGTGGGCCTGAACCAACCCATCTCTACCATGAACCTAGGCCAACCCGTCTCAATTGTCAGCCTGTCTCGACTGTTGACCCGGTACAAACCATCTCGATCGTTGGCCCAACCCGTCTCAGTCGCGAGTCGTCATCCTGGTTCGTCACGATCATGGGCCTAGACTGGCCCTTCTTGATCATGGGCTCAAGCTAGTCTATCTCAACCCTGGTCCCGAGTTGCCCCGTCTTGATTGTCCACCTGACCTATCTCAACTATCGGCCTGTCTCAATCGTCGACTCGAGCCAGTCCGTATCAACTGTGGGCCTAGCCTGGCATGTCTCATTCGTTGACCTGAGTTGGCCCGTGTCTTTCGTCACCCCGACCGGGCCTTTCTCCACTGTTTATCCAAACTGTTCTGGCTCGTCTTGGCCATTGGCCCAGGAAGGTACATTTCGGCCTTCGGCCCAAGCCAGCTTGTCTCGGTCTTTGCTTCGGCCTAGCCCGATCAGCTAGTCTCGACCTTTTGTCCGGGTCAAGCCGAGATGACTTGACTCCATCTATGACTCAAACTCAAAATATTGTTGTTAAGAATTAGTTAAAGTATTTTAGTGGGCCAAACTCACCATGACCCTGGCCCTAACCCACTTGAGAGGGGACTTTGGAGGTTTGGGCTTTTTTTTGGCCTTCTCATTGGGGCCCCCTTCAAAAGGCAGCTTAGCAAGGAGTGGGCTAGGACTGGCCCATGGACCATTGGCCAAATTGACACCTCTACATATGACCAAGATAAACAGAATTGCTACTCATTAGTGGCAAGAATCATATTAATAAAATCGTAAAACTTCATCAACAAATCCCGAAAATAATAGAATTGTACCCAACTAGCAATTTAAAGAGAAAACAAGTCAGAACTTTAAATAATTAAATATACAAAAAAGTGATCTTAAAAAGAGAAAAGTACCAAAACACATACCATACAACAAAGATAAAAAAACTATGTGTAATTATAAATACATCCAGTGAAGTTAGCCTAATACACTAAGTCAGGACAAAAAAAGGGTCCAGCCCCTTCTTCTGGTTAAGGTACTTCCCCTTAGGTGAGGCACGCACCTTTCATTCAAGGCGCTTGTGCAGTTGTGCCTCATAATAGAAGATGCACTGCCCCCATTGGTACCTTCCTGGTGGATTTGGCAAGGCCAAGCGAATAAAAGCCCTATGATTAAATTTAAAAGACAGTGGCTGCAGGAGTCATTCAACAATTCAAGCTAAGTAAAACAGAGGAGAAAAACACATCAGCCATCAGTTGAACTAATAGGCACTTTCTTAGTTTTGATTTGCGCTTCTATTCTGAGGTAAGCGTTTTAGCATTTTTCAGCATATTAAACTTTTCTTTTTCTTACAATTTGAAAAGTTGGCTTACTTGTGGCGTGGTTCTTTTTCTTTTGTTTTGGCACCACTTGGTCTAAGTGTTATTGCCTTTTAACATGATTCGTCATGGCACACAATTTCTCATGATATCAACATAAAGAGTAAAATTACTTGGAACCTTCAAGCATAAGATCAGAAAAATTGCTGCATGTTGCTGGTAGAAAATATTAGACTTTAAGAACAGCGCTTCCCTTAATAATTTTATATTGACCTCATCAATATAGACATTCAAAATCCAATTTGACTTGCCAAAGAATTAGTGCATATTTCATTCAACGTATTTATAGAAATAATTGATTTTCTTACCAAAATCCAGTAAATTCAAGAAAAAAAACGAGTATTTTGAAGGAAATAACTTTGAACCAAACAAGTGCTTCAAGAGGGGATATTTAAGAACAATGAAAAGCTCAAATAGACAAAATCCAAGAAACCCAAAGCACTAAGGGATTCCAATCATTCAACTCCTATTTCATTTGTGTCATCATTTTTCTATCACCAATGAAAATCAATCTCCATGATGTTACCCCAAGGAATCAGAGGTGTCTTCTGCTCATATATGCACGCATACATATGTAGTTCGATTTCCATTACACAGGAACATAAGCCAGTAAAAATTTCCATTGCTCGATTTCCATTATCACTTATCATATTTAACACAAATGTGAGCATTGTGCAAGCCAAGGGTCAAACATAATAGGTATAGATTACAAGTGGACAAAGGGGTTTCACTATGATCCCTAGCTCTAACGTCTTTTATTTGGTTTTCCCAATCAAAGTTTCACCACTAAAGTAACGAAATTGACTATCTTCCCGTTTCAGTCACCTCGCATTTTGGTCAAACCAAAACGTTCTATTCATAGAATAAACGAGATATACATTTTCTTCATAGAAAAACATAAGCAACGAAACTGTATCCAAGTCCCGGACTATCACTGAACACAAACCATGTTAAATGCGAGCAGCGCAGAAAAAGTGCAGAATGGGAACTTACAATGTGCACATCCTGGTCGTCAAGTGAAATAGGAGGAGAATCGGGAAGCCTAACGGACTTTGACTGAACTTGGCTTCGATCAGAGGGCTTTGGGGGCTAAAGAACAGACACAAGAAAATAAAAGTATAACAAAAGAGTTTTGATTTTAGTTTGAAATTGAAAACAAGAAAACACAAATGGAAGTTAATAGCGTACTGGATATGAGAGAAGGGACTGGAAGGAGGTGACGGAAGTGCGAAGAGCGTGCAAGAGTTCTACGCGTTGCGCCGCCGTTGGAGAGGAAGCGCCGAGAAGCGCGGATTCGATGGTGCCTAGGAGCTGCTTCGGAGACACCATTTTTTCACCAGTCGCCGGTGAAACCCTAACGCTGGAAGAAGAACGCGGAAAGAGAGAGGTGCGTTCCCTTAGGGCCACTAGAGCGGGAAATGAAGCAGTGGGGTTTCAGTGAAGATTGAAGATCCGGGTTTGCGCTCTTATGCCAGCTTTAAACCCTATAAACCCCCTCTTGTTTGAAAATTTGAGAAAACTAAACTAAAATTCAAACCATCATCTTTTAAGCCATGAAAAAATTGAAAGGAAGGAAACAATTTTTTTTCTTCTCAAATTGGTTAAAGAAAATAATGGAATGCATACACAACTAATATTTAAAATAGTTTTATTCATTTAATAAAGATTGAGCTTTGGTATGATTTTTAAGATAAATAAAATTAATAAATCTATCGTATGTAATAATTTATAAGAAAATACACAACATTTTATTTTTGAAATTCAAGAATAAGAGTATTAAAGAATATTTGGGAATTTCCTTCTTCATTTGAGATTCAAAGGATTTATTATAAGTCAGAAGCAATATAAAATAAGTGTTTGGAATCATTAATTCTATGTGAAATCACTCTAAAATTGAAGTGTACACAGGGTAAGTAAAGGATAGGCTTGACTAGTAATTTACTTTTTATATTTATATTTGATATTCATTTTGATTATATATGTTTTCTACTCAATTAAGTTCCATCGTTTCTTAAATAGAATTAATTTGGTTTCTCACATTAAGTTAACAATAACATAATTTATAAATTTCATGTGTCAAGATCAATCTCTTCTATCCTATAATCTCTCTGGTTCTTTTTTTTAGTTCTTTTTTTCTCCCTCCACCTCTCACTAAATATTCATTTTGCACCATTTTTAGATGATAAAACACCATCGTATCAAAAAGCTAACCTTATTTATACAATTCCAAAAACAACATTCTTACTTAATGGTGGAATCTCAATTTTGTTTAAAATCTTAATTTTGTTTTCTTAACTACATTCCGTGAAATCTCATTTTTGTTTTTGTGACTACATTCATTAGATGAAGGTGATGAGAGAAAGGTGGGGGAGACGGAAGGAGGTGGAAGAAGGTAAAAGAAGAAGAAAAAACAAAACACAAAAAAAAAAACACATAGGGTTCCAAAGTGCGAGATGAATTAGATTTTGATACATGATATTTGCTAATGGCATTAACACTAATTTAAGAGAAGGGACCAAATTCATATTATTTAATAAATTTTGAGACTCAATTTAGTAAGAATAAGGGAAAAAAAAAACAAAACACGCACACAAAAAAAACACATAGGAATTACAAGATAGGAGAAAAAAAAAACACAAAAAAAAAAACACAAGAGTTCCAATGTAGGAGATGAATCAGACTTTGACAAGTGACACTTGCAAATGGCATTAACTCTAAATTAACAAAAAGGACCAAATTCATATTATTTAACAAATATTGGAACTCAATTGAATAAAAATAATATAGAGACCAAAATGAATCATAAACCTAGATAAAGGAACCAAATTATTAATTAAGCCTTAAAGTACAAGATTAATCATTATTGAAGTATTTGTTATTGTTGTCAAAAACATTTGTCATATATGTTTGCAATTATGTCATTTGAATAGATGTTGCAATGTTAATCCTTTTGTTTTAATGTTAAACTTCTAAGAGTTGTGTTTATGTCTTTACTCAATGTTGTTGAAAGGCATCATTGACCATTTGTGGATGGAGTCCTTAATGTTCGCAGTTGGAGATGCAACACTCGGAGGGGCCACTTAGATGGTTCTCTAAGAATTTGGTGAAAGTGGTGCTAAAAGCGACTTAATGGTTTGAAGTCTTGACCAAATAGGTAGTAGCACCTTCTTTGTCAACTTTGGCTTTAAGTTTGATCTTGATTTTCTCTATTTAGCCTTTTTCGTTGTTCCTTCCACTTTGTTTTCTTTAAAAGCTTATCCTCTCAACTTCTTGTATTTTTGTGGTTAAGTTCAAATAGGTGTTGAAGAAAAAGTAATCTTTGTGGAATTTCATATGGATGCTTGTGGCAATGGAGAAAACAAGGCAAGAAGAAGAAAAACTTGCCAAAAAATTACAAAATGGATTAAAGGTAACAAGATAGATAGAATATGCAACCTTAGAAATGCCACTCAAGGAAGATTTTCAATATAAGAACCAAAAATTTTCAATACATGTTTGAAATACAATTTACTACATAAGCTAATTATGTGATAGTAGTGTAATGATAGGTTCAATGAAGACTAATGTGTAGTCATAAACTTTTATGAGACTCAATTATCTATTGCTAATGTACTAGTTAACTTGTACAATGTCGAGATAAACAAGTTATTGTCTAAAAAAGTTTTATGCCGCGTAGTTATGAAGGAAGATAATTGGATTTGACATAGTATTATCATGCAAGATTAACTTACTCTGCAACATCACAACCTTATAAGAAGTTTGCCAGAATGTCTTTAAATGATAATTTTATTTTAAAACATGTATAAAAGCCAAGCAGGTTAAAACCAAATAAATGAAGTTTATGCATAAAAACCATTTAAGTTGATAGACTTATTCAATCCAACAAAACTACATCTTTTCAATGGTAAAGTATATTATATAGTTATCATAGATGAATTATATGAATAAACATGGATAAAGTTCTTGAACCATAAAGATGAAACTTTCAAACTCTTTTGTAAATTTTACAAACATGTCCAAAATTAAAAGGTGTAGCAATTGTTTTTGTCAAAAGTAAGTGTAACATTGGTCGACCAAAAATAGGTAAAGGAGAGTTGGCTCCCTATGGATAGGCTAATGGGATAGCCTACCATTTTTCAACTCTTTTTTTTTTTTTTTTTTCTTTTGTTCCTTTTTTTTTTTTTTTTTTTTGACTCTTTCTGTCTTACATTTTTTACTACACTTTTCGACACACAATTTCCATTCCTTGTAACCTCAAAAACATCGAACTGTCTTGTACTGTCCCATTTTTCCAAGCACACTCCACATTTTCAAGTTCAGCAAATTTAGTTTTTCAACTTCATTTTAACTACCATGTTGTCTCTTTTCTTACACCCTTCCTACATACACCTTTCCAACAATGTTCTCCTCCAACCCGTTTTCCTTCATGGCTTATCCGGATTCTTCCACCTTCTGTTGCTCATCGCGGTTTCACTGTCATGGACTTGGAAGAAATTCACAACACGTATCAGGGATGAGTCGGAGGAGAAACACGACAATATCCTCTTCAAAACAACCGTGTTTTGTTCTCTTGGTGTTTCTACGTTCAGTTTTCTCCTCTGTTTGTTCAATTACTTCTATTGGTACTTCAGCGGCTGGTCTGAAGAAGAGCTCGTGACCCTTTTGGATTTGGTGCTCAAAACAGTTGCGTGGGGCGTTGTTTGTGTATGTTTGCACAAGGGATTCTTCAGTTCCGGCGGGAGAAGGTTCTCATTCCTCTTCAAAGCTTGGTGCGTCTTGTACCTCTTTGTGTCTTGCTATTGCTTCGTGGTGGACATTGTTGTTATATCAGAAAGACGCGCTGCTTTGCCAACTCAGTGCATTGTTTCTGATGTGCTTTCCACTTGTGTTGGTTTGTTATTCTGTTACATAGGGTATGTTGCGAAAAACAAAGGACACGTGCGAGAAAAAGAATATGAAGGTACTCAGGAACCTCTTTTGGACGGTGACACAAGTGTTGATGATGCCTTGGAGATAAAAGAGACCAAGGGTGGGAACACTGTTACCCCTTTCTCGTATGCTGGCTTTTTGAGCCTTCTTACCTTCTCTTGGGTGGGTCCTCTTATAGCTGTTGGCAATAAGAAGGCCTTGGATCTTGAGGATGTTCCTCAACTAGACAGCAGAGACAGTGTAGTTGAAGCTTTTCCTGGTTTCAGAGATAAACTTGAGGCTGATTGTGGTGCAATTAATAGTGTCACCACACTAAAGTTGGTGAAGTCGCTAGTAATGATATCGTGGAAGGAGATTCTGTTCACAGCTTTTCTTGCTTTGTTTCACGCTTTGGCTTCTTATGTTGGTCCTTATCTTATGGATGGTTTTGTTGAGTACCTTGATGGACAACGGCTTTATGAAAACCAGGGCTATGTTTTGATTTCCGCGTTTTTCTTTGCAAAGATCGTAGAGTGTCTGTCTCAATTGCATCGGTGCTTTAGGTTGCAGCAAGTTGGACTTAGAATTCGTGCATTGCTTGTCACGATGATCTATAACAAGGCTCTGACCCTTTCTTGTCAATCAAAGCAGGGGCACACTGACGGGGAAATAATCAATTTCATGGCTGTTGATGCTGAAAGAGTTGGTGTGTTCAGTTGGCATATACATGATTTGTGGATGGTGGCTTTGAAAGTTACATTGGCCTTTTTGATTTTGTATAAAAACCTTGGGCTGGCTTCCATTGTTGCTTTTGTTGCAACTATTGTAGTTATGCTGACAAATGTTCCCTTGGGATCATTGCAGGGGAAGTTTCAAAAGAGGTTGATGCAGTCGAAAGATAGAAGAATGAAAGCCACAACCGAGATTTTAAGGAATATGAAGATTCTCAAACTTCAAGGATGGGAAATGAAGTTTCTATCAAAAATAACTGATCTCAGGAAAACTGAGCAGGGTTGGCTTAAAAGAGGTGCCTATACTGCAGCCGTTACCTCGTTTTTGTTTAAGGGTGCCCCCACATTTGTAGCCGTGGTTACTTTTGGTACTTGTATGCTTAGAGGGGTCCCCCTAAAATCTGGGAATATATTGTCTGCACTCGCAACTTTCGAGATTCTTCAAGAACCCATTTATAATCTTCCAGGTACAATTTCGATGATGGCACAGACTAAAGTGTCTCTCGATAGGATTGCATCATTTCTTCGTATGGATGACTTACCCTCTGATGTTGTAGAGAAGCTTCCCCGGGGAAGTTCTGATACAGCAATTGAACTAGTTGATGGAAACTTTTCTTGGGAATTATCTTCCCCCAACCCAACATTGCAAGATATAAACCTTAAAGTTTCTAACGGGATGAGGGTTGCAGTTTGTGGTACCGTTGGATCAGGCAAATCTACTTTACTTTCTTGTGTACTGGGAGAAGTACCTAAGATATCAGGCATCCTTAAGGTTTGTGGAACAAAGGCCTATGTTGCTCAATCTCCATGGATACAAAGTGGCAAGATTGAGGATAATATATTGTTTGGTAAACAAATGGATAGGGAAAAGTACGAGAATGTACTTGAAGCGTGTTCCTTGAAGAAGGATCTGGAGATTTTGACATTTGGTGATCAGACAATCATAGGAGAGCGTGGAATAAATTTGAGTGGAGGACAAAAACAAAGAATACAAATCGCACGTGCACTTTACCAAGATGCTGATATATATCTATTTGATGATCCTTTCAGTGGTGTGGATGCTCACACGGGCTCTCACCTCTTCAAGGTAACTTGGTTTCATTATTTTGTTCATTATCTGCAATATAACCTGAACTACACACGGCATAATGCGAATAATCATTGATTTAACTCTTCTAAAATTTTGTTCTTCCAACTACACGACTCTTGTATTATTTTGTAAGTGAACTTTTCCATGCGTTGTATCAAGGAATGCTTGTTAGGCCTTCTAAGTTCAAAAACAGTGGTTTATGTCACTCATCAAGTCGAGTTCTTACCTGCTGCTGACCATATATTGGTGAGTAGTTTCTCGTAATTTAATAGCCATGAATGTAAAATATAGCTTTGTTTTTAAATCGTCATTTTATCTTTGTCGTTAGGTTATGAAAGATGGAAAAATTACTCAATGTGGAAGGTATAATGATTTGCTTGGTTATGGAGCTGATTTTATGGAACTTGTTGGTGCACACAAAATAGCTCTGTCTACGATAGATTCATTGGATGGCACAAATGTTTCTAATGAAATAAGCACCTTGGAACAAGATGTAAATGTCTCTGGGACGCAAGGTTCTAAAGAAGAGGAGGAAAGTACAGATAAACAAAATGGCAAAACTGACAAAAGTGAACCAAAAGGCCAGTTTATTCAGAAAGAAGAAAGGGTGAAAGGTAAAGTTAGTTTTTCAGTTTATTGGAAATGTATCACCACAGCATATGGAGGAGCTCTTGTACCATTCATATTGTTAGCTCAGATTCTTTTTCAAGTTCTTCAAATTGGTAGCAATTATTGGATGGCTTGGGCGACTCCTGTCTCAACAGATGTGGAACCACCTGTTGAAGAAACAACTCATATAGTAGTCTATGTTAGTTTGGCTATTGGAAGTTCTTTATGCATCCTTGCCAGATCAATGCTTCTTGTCACAGCTGGTTATAAAACAGCTACCATACTCTTCACCAAGATGCACTATTGCATTTTTCGTGCTCCAATGTCATTTTTTGATTCCACTCCAAGTGGGCGAATCCTTAACAGAGTATGTATACCTCATTCTTTTTTGTCATTACTTTTAGAGATACGACTTCTCCTTCAAATAACATTTTCCCTCTAGATTAATGGTATGGTACCCTTATTTTGCTGTTTGTTTTCGACAACTACACATTATTTAATATTGTGTCACTTGTCTCTCCTCCTGTTGTCTTCCAGGTTTCAACGGATCAAAATGCATTGGATACAAACATTCCTCGTCAAATTGCATCATTTGCCTTCATTATGATCCAACTTCTAGGAATTATAGCAGTGATGTCTCAGGCCGCATGGCAGGTTTTCGTTGTCTTTATACCTGTGATTATAGTCAGCATTTGCTATCAGGTATTAATCTGACAGCGTAATGTAGACTTGTATAATAAGGTGGCATACATTTGTTGCATTGCTTTCGTTCTCTTCTGGCAATGGCTTTGCCTACACGGATTATACGGATTATGTATCAATTTTATTTTAAGATGATTACTAAGATCTGTCAAACTTGTAATTCTGCAGCAATATTATATTCCATCAGCCAGAGAACTAACACGTTTAGTTGGAGTCTGCAAAGCCCCACTCATACAACACTTTTCTGAAACAATTTCTGGTACTTCAACCATTAGAAGCTTTGATCAGCAATCAAGATTTCAGGAAACAAATATGAAACTGACTGATGCGTATTCCCGGCCAAAGTTCAACATTGCTGGTGCCATGGAATGGTTGTGCTTCCGCTTAGATATGTTGTCTTCTATCATATTTGCCTTTTCCTTAATATTCATAATATCAGTTCCACCAGGATTCATAGATCCAGGTGCGTTATTCCAGTCTGGTATATGTTACAAATCAAAGTTTAGTCTGCTAATGTAATGTGGAATTGAACATGATTGTTTTCCTTTTTTATGAATTTTGTGACTTTTAAGGCCTTGCTGGTTTAGCAGTTACATATGGGCTAAATTTGAACAATATACAAGCTTTGATGATATGGAGTCTGTGCAAAATGGAGAGCAAAATTATATCAGTAGAGAGAATACTTCAGTATACTAGTATTCCTAGTGAGCCTCCCCTTGTTATAAATGAAAATCAGCCAGATCCTTCTTGGCCCTCAAATGGCGAGGTTGATATACAAGATTTGCAGGTAGTTCAAGCTATTACATTCTTGGTTTCTTTGGTTTCTTTTGATTTCTTTCATTCTGAGATCGTTCCGTTTATGATATGCATGTGAAGTTTTTCTGTTCCTAAATGGTAAGAAAGTCATGCCAACATATAACGTAATTTATACATGTTGTTTTGTGCTATGTTTAAGATGATGTGTTTCCCTTTCTGAAGGTTCGCTATGCTCCACATCTTCCACTTGTGTTGTGTGGTCTTACGTGCAAATTTCATGGAGGACTGAAAACTGGTATTGTTGGGAGAACGGGAAGTGGTAAATCCACACTCATACAAACGCTTTTCCGAATTGTTGAGCCTGCTGTTGGGAAAATTATGATTGACAACATCAACATCTGTTCCATTGGACTTCATGATTTGAGGTCTAGACTAAGCATTATTCTTCAGGATCCTACAATGTTTGAAGGGACCGTAAGAAATAATCTGGACCCCCTGGAAGAACACACTGATGAACAGATTTGGGAGGTGGGTTGGTTTTATATGGGGACACTATGTTCTGTCCAAAAGACTATACTTGTAATCTTTCTTGAAAGATAGTATTGCACACTCGTTAACATACTTTTTAAATAGGCCTTGGATAAGTGTCAACTTGCAGACGAAGTTAGAAAGAAAGAAGGAAATCTTGACTCCAAAGGTTTGTCTTAGAACCTTGTTGAACATAACTCTAATAAAACTCGTTGCTAATGTTGAAGTTGATGTTGTAGTTAGTGCAAATGGTGAGAATTGGAGTATGGGTCAGAGACAGTTGTTTTGCCTTGGCAGGGTGCTGCTTAAGAAAAGCAAGGTTTTGGTTCTTGATGAAGCCACTGCATCAGTCGATACAGCTACGGATAATTTGATTCAGCAAACTCTTAGGCAACATTTCACTGACTCCACAGTTATTACCATTGCACACAGAATAACTTCAGTTCTTGACAGTGATATGGTTCTGCTTCTTAGTCAAGGTTAAGAAATGCTCTCGTTCTTCATATAGCATTGATATTCTCTGCACCTTGATGTTTCATTTTCTGATTTGGATAGACATTGTTGCAGGATTTATTGAGGAGTATGACACCCCAACAAAACTGCTAGAGAATAAGTCATCATCCTTTGCTCAACTTGTTGCTGAGTATACTATGAGGTCCAAGTCCGGTTTTGAGGAATCTGATGATCACTGATTGAAATTGAAGCATAGAGAAACAAAAATGTTTCTTGACAATGACGAAAATCTGTATTTATACATAGTGAAATAGAAAATCAAATTGATTTTGATGCATTCCTGGTATGTGTAGTGTAGACCAAAGACATAATCTACCTGTTGGAGAAGAGATATTGTTACCAATCACTCTCTGGGAAAAATGCTATTGTTCAGTGTCTGCTACATGAGTGGTAAAACCTGAGATGATGAACTCAGAAAGATTATTACTCCATTGAAATGACTTAATAGATCTTAATTCTTAACAAAAAGCTTCACCTTGTGTTAGAGTGATTCAAATTTTTTGTTTCGATGGCCTTTGCTGATTCGATTGTTGCTTATGATAGTTGATTGTTTGTTTGTTTTAATGCATTACAGTATTATAATAAATAAGCTAACAAATGCATTGTTTCAAAACATATTATTGTTGTTGTTTGATTAAGTCCTTAATTTAATCCCTAAATCCGAGGATCACGGATCACAAAGTTATCTAAGAACTTTAGTCATTTTATTACTTCATCAAATATTTAAAATGTTGTTATATCGGTGCTTCGAAGTTTGCGTCTCCCCATGTGAGTACCTCAAGAATATATTTTGAAATGAATTATACTGAATGAGTTAAAAATAAATCATTAATGTTTATTTATCTTATGGTGTAAATTCTCGCAATTTTAGATCCATAATTGAAAAATAAAATAAACTATTTGTAATTATTTTAATATTATTAAAAAAATGCGATTTATATAATACAAGGATGTCGGAGACACACTAATATATAAAACATATAAAATGGCATTTATAATTCACTTGGAAAAATATAATCACCTTTACAAAAAAGGTGTAAAAAAAGTATTGAAAGATAAATTGCTTTATAAAGTAAAGTGTGGTGTGGGATGTTGTATTTTTGAAAAAGACAAAAAGCACCCATACTATTTTGAGTATTATCAAACGATTTTCTATTTTCTTAACTTTTTCTTTTTCAAGAACATATGATTTTCAAGATAAAACTTTCATTCCTTTTTCATTCACCGTCTTTTCTTTTTCTTCATTGTTTCTATTGCCTTAACAATGTCTTTATATTCTATTGTGAATGAGTATGATAAAGAGAAAAAAACTGAAAATAAATCTCCTACAAATAGAAAAATAAAACAACTTTTTTTTTTCATTTCTAACAATCTTGTTTCCATCGGCTTTTTGTCACATGCATTTCAACTAAACATTTTTCTTATGTTCCTTTTTCATCAATTCATCATTCTCATGTGATTCTATATTCAACGAAGCTTATATTCATGAAAATATTTATTATATTATTATCTTAAATTTTTAGATTAAAAATAATATTAAATATCTTATATGTGTAAGATTAATATTATGTATATAAAATCATAATTTTTTTTATTACTATCTATATAAAAAAATAACTCATTTCATCTATTCATTTATATTATCAATAGAACTCATAATGTAACGCCATGAAATAATGTTTCATTCAAAAATAAGAATATCAATCCATTTAAATTTTTGTATAAGTTATAAATGTTGTTAGCTTGAGACGGATTAGATATATAGAAGATATATTAGAAAATTTAATACAATTTTTTTATGAAATTTAAAATGTTAATTACATTATTTAGTATTACCTTCATAGTCTTAGAAATGATATGAAGTAAAATGAACGGAGAAAGTTTAACCATTACATCACTTGATTAAAGAGTACAAATAACAAAAAGTATATTTTTTAAAAACAGTAAATGAAAATAATTATACTTTCTTGAAAGTGGCTTTTCATTGTAATAAAAGAAGTGGTGGACACAAGCCCTTTGAAAGTGATATATAGAGACAGATCACAGTGTACTTTTTTCTGTGTTCTCTCGTCAATATTTATGGGAGCAAAAGTCAACCACAACCACTATAAGGAAGTGAAGGTCCCAAATAAATAATATAAATTTAACTAGAAAAAAAAAAGTTGGAAATTGTGAAAAGACTTTAAATTGAGATTTATGAAAAATAAATTAAGATGATATTTTTAAAATAATTAAAATATTTAAGAATTTAGAACCTTTAAAATATTGTGTTAAATAGCGATGAGTGGTCGCGGGAAAAAATTAGGGAGAAAGAATTTTGTTACATATTTATGATTTTACTTTAGTAATTTAAAATAGTTAAATATCTAATGTTTAGTGGTTGACTAACAATTTTATGGAGAAAAATAAAATGACAAGGATTTTTTTTTTCTTGGGACATGATTGTCTTCAGTGGATATTAGTGAAAATGAATACACTACGTCCGTAAGTGTGTTTACTTTTTTTGTTATTTTAGAAAAAATGTATTTAAATGAATTAAAAAATAATTATTTAAAGGATATAATTACAAATTAATTAATTTATTATAAATAATTGAATTTTTAAAAAATTTATTAAAAAGTAAAATTGAAAAAAAAACTGTATTATATGAATCTATAATAGTATAGATAGTATAATATTAAACATTAAACATTACTGATGTTTAACATATAAGATGTTTTATTGGAAAGTTGGATATTTTATATTGTACGTCAGTTTCTACGAGGTCACGAATAAAAAAATAAAATCGTAATCAATTTTGCAACTATTTCTACGCGGGTAAGGCGCTGTCAATATTTATTAAATAATAACATAAAGTTTTCAATGTGAAATTTTATTAGGTTATTTTAACTTTTATGAGTAAGTGGATTTTCATGGGTTTATCTCTTCAAATATAATAAATTAAATATCAGAATAATATATATATATATATATATATATATTAGTAAATTTAACTACATTTTAAGTCTTTAGCAAATTTAAATATCTATATTTTATGAGTAAGTGGATTTTCATGGGTTTATCTCTTCAAATATAATAAATTAAATATCAGAATAATATATATATATATATATATATATAT